>JAEIGA010011237.1_pt1 | contig 13594 bp, 10 predicted proteins | sample 9270691 | NCBI WGS metagenome assembly JAEIGA01 (sample SAMN17057246, study PRJNA624740) | gut metagenome | biome: biome; isolation source: fecal sample | host: Bos grunniens | place: China: Xizang | collected 2019
CAACTTGCAGCAGTTGCTCTCTTACAAGGAGACTTTCGCAATCTTCCACACTGTTGATTTGTTGCTCGGTCACGAGTACTACAACAATAAGTCGTTCTCGCTCAGCGCGCACAAGACTATGTTGGCATCGTACACCAACGATGAGTTGGATGGTGCAGTAGTTGATGGCTCATCGTCGTCTTCGGCAATGGGCGAGTACAACACCGAGGGATTCTTCTTCCGTGCAGGTTACGACTACGATAGCCGCATCTTCGGTAGCGTTTCGTATCGTCGTGACGCATCGTCGAACTTCCACCCAGATCACCGTTGGGGTAACTTCTGGTCGATTGGTGCAGCGTGGTTGATCAACCGTGAGCGTTGGTTCAACGCTTCGTGGGTTGATATGTTGAAGGTTAAGGCTTCGTATGGTTCGCAGGGTAACGACGCTATCGGTTCGTACCGCTATGTTGATACTTACACCTACGCAAACAATGATGGTCAGGTAGCAGTTCTCTTCAACTCGAAGGGTAACCCTAACATCACTTGGGAGACTAACGGTAACTTCAATATCGGTGCCGAGTTCGGCTTCTGGCAGAACCGCCTCTATGGTAATGTAGACTACTTCTACCGTAAGACTACCGATATGTTGTTCTACTTCTCGGTGCCAGTGTCGCTCGGTTATAGCGGCTACTACGCTAATGTCGGTGATATGGCTAACTCGGGTATCGAGTTGGAGTTGGGCGCAGACATCATCCGTCGCAAGAACTTCAACTGGTCGTTCAACTTCAATATGACCCACACCGACACCAAGGTTACCTACTTGGCTGACGAGCACAAGCCATGGAACCTCAACGGCTACCCTGGCTACTTGAGCGGTGCATACTACTACGCCGAGGGTCTTCCACTCTATACATTCTATATGCGTTCGTACGCAGGTGTGAATGAGCAGACTGGAGAGTCGCAGTGGTGGGTTGACAAGAAGGATGAGAAGGGTAACATCGTTCGTGAGAAGACTACCGACTACGACAATGCAACCCGTTACCTTTGCGGTGATGCTATCGCAGACTTGTATGGTGGTTTCACCACATCGTTCGACTTCTATGGCGTGGATGTATCGGCTAACTTCACCTACCAGATTGGTGGTTTGGTTTACGACTCGGGCTATGCAGGCTTTATGACATCGCCAACAGGTACTAGCGTAGGTGGTAACTATCACCGTGATATTCTTGATGCTTGGAGCAGCTCTAACGCAAACTCGAACATTCCTCGTTTGCAGTATGGTGACGAGTACTCGACCGCTATGTCGGATCGATTCCTCACCGACGCATCGTTCTTGAACATCCAGAACATCACTGTTGGATATACTCTTCCACAGCACATCACTCGCAAGTTCCTTGTTAGCAAGTTGCGAATCTATGCTGTATGCGACAATGTTTGGTATTGGTCACGCCGTAAGGGTCTCGACCCTCGTCAGTCAATGACTGGTGGCTCGAACAATGCTATGTACTCTCCAATCCGTACAATTTCGGGTGGTATCAATGTTACATTCTAACGATTGCAGAAAGGAGAAAGATTATGAAAATGAATAAGATATATAAGTTTTTTGCATTGGTTCTCGCAGCTGTAGTATTGGCTACTGGCTGTATCAAGGAGACCTTCCCGACAAGTGGTGCAACATCGGATCAGGTTGCAGAATCCTCTTCTGCACTGGAGTCGATGGTAGGTGCTATTGCGGTAAATATGGCGTATCCATACTCGGCTTATGGTTCGAGCCAGAACTACGGTTTTGACTTCGGTTACCCAGGCTTGATGTGTGCATTGGACGCTTGTACTGGTGATGTTATCTGTACTGCAGGTGACGACGCCGCAGGTTATGACTGGTTCTGGTATTGGGAGCGTGGTACAACATTGGGCCCTAGTGCGGGCTTGTGCGACTTCCCTTGGAATACCTACTTCTCGTTTATTAAGTCGTGTAACGATGTAATTGGTATGGTTGATGCGAGCAAGGAGCTCAACTCAAGCAAGCGTTATACTCTCGGTGTTGCAAAGGCATTCCGTGCTTGCTTCTACTTGGATATGGCTCGTCAGTACGAGGCTCTCGAGGTTACCGATGAGGCTTGCTCGAAGTACGATATCAAGAATGTTAAGGAGTTGACTTTGCCTGTTGTTACCGAGGCTACTACCGAGGAGATGGCTCGTAACAACCCTCGTTTGAAGCGAGAGAGAATGTTCGAGTGGATCTTGAGCGAGTTGGATGAGGCGGAGACATTGCTCGATGGTATTTCGGTTAAGAAGACCGTTCCTTCGAAGGCTGTAGTTTGCGGTTTGAAGGCTCGTGCATACCTCTGGTTGGGTCAGTTCAACAACAGCTACAAGAATGTTCCTACTGGCACAGTTGCTTATCAGAAGGCCGCAGAGTATGCTCGCAAGGCTATCACCGAGTCGAATGCAACAATTATGACCGAAAATGAGTGGTTGAATGCTACTACAGGTTTCAACTCGGCTAACAATTCGTGGTTGTGGTACTTGCCACAGACCACCGAGGGTATTACCAACCTCGTAAACTTCATTGCTTGGCGTTCGAGCGAGGCAACTTGGGGCTACGGCGGTAAGTTCGTATTCGAGGGTGTAACCAACAACTTCTACAACCGTATGTCGGAGAACGACTGGCGTCGTAAGGCATTCGTAGGTGCAAAGCCAGAGGCTTGGTACAAGCAGTATAGCCACTTGACAAACCTCTCGGAGGAGGCGTTCTTGGCTTCGGTTCCAGCTTACGCAAATATGAAGTTCCACCCAGCAAACGGCAACACCGTATCGTACACTATTGGTAATGTTACCGATGTACCTTTGATGCGTGTTGAGGAGATGTACTTCATCGAGATGGAGGCAACCGAGCAGGTTACTCCTGGTGCTGGTAAGGAGCTCTTGGAATCGTTTATGGCAACCCGTAACTCGAAGTACTCGGCTGCAGGTGTAACAAATATGATCGACGAGATTATGTTCCAGAAGCGTATTGAGTTGTGGGGCGAGGGTATCGTGTTCTACGATTTCAAGCGTTTGAATATGGGTATTCAGAATGGATATAAGGGTACAAATGTTCCAAAGGATGCTCGTGTAAATGTAAATGGTCGTGCTCCATGGTGGAACTTCTGTATCCCTGAGTCAGAGGTTATGCAGAACCCTGCACTCGATGGCCTCAACAACCCTAACCCAGACGGATTGGTTCAGTTGTGGAAATAATAATATATAAAGTATTATAAGAGTATGAAAAATCTTAGAAAGATATATTCGTTGTTGGTTGTATTGGCGGCAGGTCTCTTCGGAGCCTGTGCCAACGACCCATACACACCGGGCGAGGTGCCTGCGGGTCCACAGGTGTGTTTCTCCAACGAGAACGCTGCAACTGTAGAGATTGCTGACGAGAAGGATGCAGTACAGAAGGTTCTCTTGACCCGTATTGTTGCAGACAAGGCGTTGGATGTATATGTAATTGCGGATGCTGGCGAGAACGCAAATTTGTTCGAGATTGCAGACAAGGCATCGTTCGCAGCTGGCGCAAAGGAGGCTTACCTCGAGGTAAAGGTTAAGGATGTTAAGGCGTTGAAGGAGGATACACTCTACCCTGTCAGCTTCCTTCTTGCAGACGAGAAGCAGGGCACTCCTTATGGCAACAGCAGCCTCACCGTAAACTACAAGCTCTTCCCTTGGACTGTTGTTGAGACCGAAGAGGCAGAGTATGGTAAGTTCCGTGGTGGCGACGCTTTGTCAGCTCTCTACGAAGTTGCGACCGCATTGGCAGAGATCGATGTTACAATCTACAAGCACAACACTACCAAGGGCTTGTATATGGTTAAGGATCCTTGGGCTAAGATGATTGTTCCTACACTCGGTATCGAGAGCGAGGAGGCTATCGAGGATGCCGGTTTCAAGCACACTGCTACAAACCTTGTAATCAACTGCGTTGACCCTACAAAGTGCTACATTGAGAAGCAGAACTTGGGCTTGACTATTTCGCAGGGCGAGTTGATGATTTCGTCGGACTACCACCCAGAGAGCAACCCATCGGGTATCGCTGGTACTTTCGAGGATGGCGTTTTGACATTCCCTGTAGGTGGTATCTTGGCAGGTGCTAGCAAGTACGAGGGTGGTACAATGTTCGAGAGTAACCTCAATGGTACTTTCCGCCTCGTATTGCCTGGTTGTGTAGCTGTTGAGTATGGCGTAGCGGTTAACTATACTGGCATGGATGTTACTCCAGACTTGAAGGGCGTATACGCAAACTTCGCTATCGAGTTTGGTGCAGATGTTGAGGGCTTGAAGTACTACTTTGCAGAGGGCAATGTTTTGGCTAGCCCAGAGGCTGCAATCGACGCACTCATCAACGGCACTGCATCGAAGATTTACGAGGTTGAGAACTTCACAAAGGGCGGCAAGACTATGGCTCTCGCTACAACCATCGAGAAGGCTGGCCTTTACACCATCATTATGGCTCCTGTAGGCAAGGATGGTTCGTTGGTTAAGAAGTATGCCGCTTTGGATTCGTTCTACTACACAGGTCTTGGCGAGATTGGCAGCCACCCAGTAGAGATTACTCCTACAGTTGGTTTGTTCCTCGACTACAACGAGGCTCCAGCCGAGGGCGAGGAGACTGCAAACCACAACGCATTGGGTTACAATGTTAAGGGTAAGGATTTGAAGGAGTTGTATGTTGGTTGCTGGACAACCGAGGCTTACAACGACTACCTCGCAAAGGCTGGTAACACCGTTGAGAAGCTCATTAAGGAGGCTGGTATCGCATCGTTCACACTCGAGGATTTGGTTGAGGTTCACTCGGCAGCAGGTAAGAATGGTGCGCTCAAGGGTCTCGAGGCAGAGACTGCTTACACCGTAGTATTCTACGCATTAAACGACTATGAGGAGAGCACATACCAGACAATTGAGTACACTACCGCTGCAGCACCTGTTTACACTGGCGACTTCGGTGTAGGTACATACCACTGGAAGTACGAGAATAAGTCTACCATTTACGAGTGCGATCTCGAGGTGGCAAGCTACCAGGGTAGCGCAACTCGCTTCGTAGTGAAGAACTTCGGTTGTGCGGATGGCGTTGAGTGGTATGCAACTCTCGATGAGGAGGCTGGTACACTCACACTCGACGGTAAGATTCGTGGTCGTGAGAGCGAGGGCAACCTCTTCGGTACAATCCTCGGTTATATGGATGAGGAGAAGACCACCCAGTACCAGTATAGCTCTATCGCAAAGGAGGGTACATCGGGTTATCAGAACGACCCATTCGTATTCACATTCGACAAGGAGACCAAGAAGTTGAATGGTCAGGCTAACACCTTGAAGATCTTCACAATGAAGGAGGGTGAGAGCCGAAGCAAGCTCTTCGCACAGTACGACTATTCGGACAAGACTACTATCACTTTCGTAGAGTAGTTCTTTGAAATACTTAAACACTGCAAGCCGACCCTTTGTTGCGGTCGGCTTGTGGTGTCTAAATAACTTAATAGATTTTTAGCTATGTTTTCAATCAAGAAATTTGGTTTAACCGCATTATTAGCCTCGATGCTTGTCGGTTGCGTTATGCACGACGAGAATCTCCTTGTTGGAGAGTCGGCATCCGCCTCTGCAACAAAGATTATCAACTCATCTCGCTCGGCCGAGGCGGGTAGCTTGTTGATTAAGTTCAACGAGAGGGCTACACTCGCATTCGAGATGTCGGAGGGCAAGGATGAGATTACTCGCTCGGGAATTAAGCCTTTGAACCTCGCTTTGCGCACTATCGGAGCTACATCGGTGGAGCGACTCTTCCCTGTGAACAAGCACCACGAGGAGCGTACTCGCAAGGCTGGCTTGCACCGCTGGTATGTGGTTCGTTTCGATAGCAGCGAGAAACTCGAGAAGGCAGCAGCAATGTTGGCGGAGGTTGGCGATGTCGAGACCGTGCAATATAACACCATCATCTCGCACAAACCATCGGCTGCAGTCGAGTTGGAGAATACAGCTTCGACTCGCTTGGCTGTGGATGCAGTAAACGACATCTATTTCAACAGGCAGTGGCACTACTACAACACAGGTAGTGGCATTCACGAGAAGCAGGTTGCTGGAATGGATATAAATGTCAAGGAGGCGTGGTTGCACTGCACAGGCGACCCTTCAATCATCGTTGCCGTTATTGACTCGGGTGTAGACTACACTCACGAGGACTTGAAGGCCAATATGTGGACAAACAAGGGTGAAATAGCAGATAACGGCATTGATGATGACAGCAATGGATTTGTCGATGATGTTCACGGCTACAACTTCTGCGAGGATGATGGCAAAATATCGTGGAACAAGCAGGGTGATGACGGTCACGGAACCCACGTCGCAGGTACTGTAGCCGCAGTAAACAACAACGGCAAGGGAGTTTGCGGTGTTGCAGGTGGCGATGGCTCGGGCAATGGTGTGAAGATTATGTCGGCACAGAAGTTTAGTGGCAATAAGGAGTCTACCACCGAGCAAACAGCCCGTGCTTTCCACTACGCTGCGGATAATGGAGCTGTTATCGCTCAATGTTCGTGGGGATACAATACAGATCCAAATGGCGAGCCTGCAGTAAAGAGCGATGCTGAGTTCAAGAGAGTTGGCGGAGTTACATACGATGCTATTTTATACTTCCAGAGTGCAAATAATAGCGATGTTATAGATGGTGGTTTGGTAATCTTCGCATCAGGAAACGATAATAACGCTATATCGGGATACCCTGCTGGCTACCGTGACTTTATCTCGGTGGCGGCGACAGCTTGTGACGGTATGCCAACCTGGTATACCAACTATGGTCCAGGCACAAACATATGCGCACCTGGCGGAGATATGAAACACCACGGAACTAATGGTAGTATTCTCTCGACTCTACCAAACAATCTCTACGGCTATATGGATGGTACCTCAATGGCATGCCCTCATGTTTCGGGCGTTGCGGCTCTCGGTCTTTCACACGCCAAGAAGTTGGGCAAGAAGTTCTCGTTGGAGGAGTTCACATCGATGCTTCTCCTCTCGACCGACAACATCGATGCTCGTATGGCAACAAACGACGATATTGCATTTAAGTACTCTGGCAAGATGGGTACAGGTAGCATCGATGCGTTGCGTATGATTATGAATGTCGAGGGAACGCCTTGCGTGAATGTTCCGAAGGGTCAGCTTGCGATGATTGATTTGCGACCATACCTCATCGACGAGGGTCGTGACATCACCATTATGGACAATGACAAAGATTCATCGCTCATCATCTCGAACGAGGACAAGGAGCGTTTAGGCGTTACCAATGGCCCACGCATCTTCAACAACAAGCTCATCATCACTTGCGAGAAGGCTGGCCACGCACTTATAAATGTGTCGTGCGTTCTCGGCGAGAAGGAGGCTGGTTCGGACGACACGATGGGTGGTCGTGTAAGCACCAAGCGTTTGGCAATCATCGTGCGTGATGGCCACGCAACAAACGGAGGTTGGATGTAAAAGTAGGAGGCAAAGGATATGAAAATCACAAAGATATTTGTAGCAATCGTGGCTCTCTGCGCCATTGTGGCGTGTAATCCTGACAACAAAGGTGGCAATAACGGCGGTGTCACAGAGGGTGGTTGGAGTGATAGCGGCTCTCCTATAGGGGAGTGGGCATTGACCGAGTGGAACGGCTCGAAGGAGCTTCCTATGGGTGTCTATCTCCGCTTGAACGAGGACAACACCTTCGACCTCTACCAGCACACCCTCTCGGTGTTGTGGGTACACTACGATGGTACATTCTCGCTCAAAGGCTCAACCCTCACGGGCGAGTATTCCGACGGAACAGATTGGGCAGAGTATACCATACAATACAACAACGAGGCCGAACCAAAGCAGATTAAGCTCACTCGCAAGGGCGACAAGGAGGATGTTGCAATCTATACTGCAACCGAAATCCCTACCTATGTTACCGACCAGTCGAGCGAGGCAGTGAATGTTCGTTCGATTGTAATCGAAAAGTTCTTGTAGAAAAAGGGCTTATCGCCCAACAAAAAAACAGAGAGGTTTCGCACGAAACCTCTCTGTTTTGCTATTAGCCATTGGCCTCTTTTTTCCTAGTTCTACATCACTAGAACGGAAGGTCGTCTGCGCTATCTGCAGGCACCTCTGGGGCTGGAGCTACCACAGGTTGTGGAGCTGGCTGCTGTACGGGAGCCTGATATGCTGGCTGGGCAGGTTGAACCGGTTGAGCTGGTTGTGCTGGAACCTGATACGAAGGTTGTGCCGAATAGTCGTTTACAACCTGCGGTGTTGGCTGTGTATCGCCACGACGACCGAGCAACTTCATCTCGTTTGCCACAACCTCGGTGGTATAACGCTTCTGATTATCCTTATCAACCCACTCACGAGTACGCAACGAACCCTCGATATAGAGCTGGCTACCCTTGTGAACATACTTATCTACGATATCGGCCAAGTTGCGCCACAATGTTACGGTATGCCACTCGGTCAACTCCTTTGTCTCGTTGGTCTGACGATCGGTATAACGCTCGGTAGTTGCCAAGCGCACACGAGCAACCTTCACGCCCGACTCCAAGGCACGAACCTCGGGGTCAAGACCTACATTTCCTACTAAAATAACCTTGTTAATCATATCTCTTCTCTTATAACTCTCTAATCAACTCCGTGAAGAGGCGAGACATACGCTCACCTGCCTTCTGACCCTGCTTCTGCACATCCTCGTGGTCGCCCTTCTCGTCGCTCAAACCGCAGTTGGTGATGACCGACACGCCAAAGCAAGGCACGCCCATATGACGAGCGACAATAACCTCTGGAACAGTCGACATACCCACTGCGTCGCCACCGATAGCCTTGAAGTAGCGATACTCGGCCTGTGTCTCGAAAGTTGGGCCTGTAGTGCCTACATATACACCATACTGCAACTTAATCGCCTCACGCTCGGCAATGGCAGTAGCCTTATTGCGGATGGCTTGAGCATAGCAGTCGTGCATATCGAGGAAACGAGGGCCAAACTCTGCCATATTAGGGCCGATAAGCGGATTTGGAAGGAGGTTGATATGGTCGGTGATAATCATCAAGTCTCCTACGCAGAACGAGGTGTTGATACCTCCTGCTGCATTCGATACAAAGAGAGACTTGATGCCGAGCAATGACATAACACGAACTGGGAATGTCACCTGCTTCATTGTGTAGCCCTCGTAGTAGTGGAAACGACCCTGCATAGCTACAACCTTGCGACCAGCAACTGTTCCGAAGATGAGGCAACCCTTGTGTCCCTCAACCGTAGAAACTGGCATATTTGGAATATCCTTGTACTCCAAACGATATTCAACATCGATGCTATCGACAAAACCACCCAAACCAGTGCCGAGGATGATACCTACCTCGGGCTGAAAGTTGTTTGTAGCCTCCTGAATGGCCTTACAAGCCTTTAATATGTGCTCCATTGTCCTTATTCTTTATGTCGTTATCAATTCGCTGGAATAGCTCCCTGCGGCTATCGCCCACAAAGCGCATCGAAATCTTCTCATAGAAGACCTTGCTACGCAACTCGTCGGAGACTACCTTGCTACGAGCCAACTTCACGGCATCCTTCTCCGTAGTCATAATTACCGCACCTGGGTGTTGCTCGAGCAGATTGCTCATATTCTTCAAGTCGCTCATACGATAGGAGTGGTGATCGTCCAAATCTATCGTTGCAACAACATTGTATCGTTGAGCAAGACCCTTGTTGAAGGCCTCGTTGTCGCCAATGCCCGACATGGCGATAACCTTCGAGCCGTGAGGTACGGTACTCTTATCCCCTGCAAGAATCGAGCAAGGTTGTGCTGGCTGCATACGAGAAAAATACATCTCCTGCGAAGGTTTCTCCATCAGATACTTACACTCACGCATATTGATAGGTTTCATCGTCTCGGGACACTTGGTCACGATAAAGTAGTGAGCCCTATAGAGTGAGTTTGTCGTGTCACGCAACTGACCATATGGGAGAAGATGATCTCGCTCGACTGGACGATTGTAGTCGATAATCACGATGTTGATCAGCGGATCGACATAGCGATGCTGGAATCCATCGTCCATAATAATCATATCGGTCTCGGGAAACTCCTCCATAATGCGATGGATTGCGAAGGCACGCTTCTCGCACACCACAACGGTCACATTAGGGAACTTGAGCTTCATCTGCAGTGGCTCATCGCCCACCTCACGATAGCTATCCTTGGTGGTAACCACTCTGTATCCCTTTGTTATACGGCCATAACCTCGGGATAGTACCACCACATTCTTCTCCTCGGAGTAGTGCTCGACGAGCATCTCTACGGTAGGAGTCTTGCCTGTGCCACCAACGGTAATATTGCCAACGCAGATAATCGGAATATCGAACTTCTCGCTATGAAGGATATTGAGATCGAACATCAGGTGTCGCAATTTGATTGCGGCACCATAAAAAATCGACGCTATTTTCAGTAAAATCTCCTTCATATTTTGATATCCTTATACGGCGATAGTATATCCCAGTCAAAGGTAGTACAATTTATTGAATAATCACAATTTTGGCGAGATTATTTCGCCTCTTTTCGTGCGAGCGTGTCGGTTAGAAGTTCAAGCGCTACAATTTGAACGAAACTTTAGGGGATTTCTTGTCTCCGCAGAGCATATTGGTGATGGTAAGGTTGAGAACCTTATCGTTTCGGCCAACATAGACCATAGCCGTTCCATTAGCTGGCACGATATACTCATTCTTACCATCCTTCGAAACGGCAAATGGCAACGAAGATTTGTTTCTTACCAACACACCGAGTTTCTTCCAGTCTGTGCCAACCTTCTCTACCTCGACACATGCCTCGAAAAGTTCCAGCAGAAGTTTCTCGGTGCCGATAAGCATATTTGCCGAATAGGCGATAGTGCGACCAGCCTTCAACGCCTCTTTGATAGCCTTATCGGTACGATTCTTGGCCAAGATAAGTGTCATATTGCGATAGTACTCCTTGCCCGCATTAGGGAAACGGGCAGTAATCAAGTAGTGGGCATCGGATGTTGCAAACGGAGTATACTTGCCCTTGAAGCAGAAGTCGAAGAGTCTATTGTAGTGGGTAAAACCATTTGCGAGCTCGATACCATCAATCAATCCCTTTGCATAGAAATCCTCGCAGTGTGGAGGTAGCGTACTCTCGGTATTCTTACTGTATTGAGGATGGTTGTGAATGATGAATGCACCCTGCGCACGAGCATTGCGAATGGTCTGCTCGAGGTTCGGGTCGTAGAGTGCGTTGTTATCGGTGGTAAAGAGAGCATTGTAATCTCCGAGCTTACCACGGGTAATCTCCACGCCCTTAATAGCCATAAGACCCAATCGCTTAGCCTCCTTCTCTGCGGCAGTACTTGCTACATTGAAGTCGACAAGAATACCATTCGAGTCGGGATCTCGGTTGAGAACATTTGTATTCACAGCACCTTTACCACGATAGGCCGGATCGATATAGTCCTTCATATATTGGAAGATCTCTCGCTCGACACGACGATACTCCATATGGTCGGTGATAGCAATGATATCGAGGCCGTCACACCACGCCTCGTTCACACGCAATGCCGGAGTGATATCTCCGTCCGAATAGATTGTATGGGTGTGCAGGTCGGCCTTGTAGACATTGTAGCCCTTGACCTTTGGAATATATATCTCGTTGCGAACGCCCTTGTCGCTAATAACGCCAGGCTGGTAACGCAAGATGGATTGCTTTTGCGCAGATGCCATCGATATCGACATCAGAACGAGGGACAGAAAGATCTTTAAAGTTTTCATCTATAATTTGTGTTTTAAGGTTTATTCGATAAACAAAGGTAATAATTTTATCCCAATAAAACAAAATACGGAGTATTATTGTTTTTGCGTTGCGAGATTTGGATATTCTCCCATTTTTTTATATTTTTGTCTTCTATGAAAAGATTTATATACACCATACTTACACTCCTTGCTGCAACTACATTATTAGCAGCTTGCTCGTCGGAGAAGAGTGAGCCAAAGGAGAAAAATATCCTCTTCGGCATAGAGGCCGACGGCTACACCATCGAGCGCAAAAAGGTCGAGAGCGGAGAGTCGTGGGGAAAGATTCTTGGCTCGTATGGCATCGGCACCAAGAAACTTGTGCAACTCGAGCAACTCACCCGAGAGATCTGCCCACTGCGAACTATTCGAGCAGGTGCACACTACACCACCTTCACCCAGCCGCAGGACTCAACCTCGGTGCGACTCGACCACCTCGTCTACGAGAAAAACATCATCGACTATGTCGTATTCTCATTCGTGGGCGATTCGGTAGCGGTGCGTGAAGGTCAGCGAGAGGTCGACATTCGCCGCCGAAAGAGCAGCGCAACCATCTCCTCGTCGCTTTGGGGTGCAATTATGGAGGAAAAACTCCCCTACTCGCTCGCATCGGAGATGGAGGATATCTACCAGTGGACTGTCGACTTCTTCGGCATTCAGGCGGGCGATAGCTTCACGGTCATCTACGATGAGAAGTTTATCGACACTCTCTCGGTTGGCATTGGGCGTGTTTGGGGCGCAAAGTTCACCCATCGTGGCAAGGATATCTACGCCATACCTTTCGAGCAAGGCGGCAAGGTGCAATACTGGGAGGAGGATGGCGGCTCTCTGCGCAAACAGTTGCTCAAAGCACCTCTCAAGTTCACTCGCATATCGTCGAAGTTCTCGCACGCACGCCGTCACCCAGTAACCAAGAAGGTGCGCCCTCACCACGGTGTCGACTATGCCGCACCTATGGGAACGCCTGTTCGTGCCGTTGCCGACGGAACAGTTACGGTGATGACTCGCAAAAAGGCCGATGGCAACATACTGAAAATCAAGCACCCAGGCAATATTTCATCGGGATATCTCCACTTGAGAAACTTTGCCAAGGGGATAAAGGTCGGAGCGAGAGTTTCGCAAGGTCAAGTTATCGGATATGTTGGTAGTACCGGCTACTCTACAGGCCCTCACCTCGACTTCCGCTTGTGGAAAGGTGGCGCACCGATCAACCCACTGAATGTACCGCAAAAGCCAGCCGAGCCAATCTCGAAGGAGAACAAGGAGAAGTTCGAGATGGTGAAGGCGAGAGTTATGGCCGAGCTGAATGGCGAAGTACCTGACTCAATGAAGGTTACAAATCTCGAAATTTTCAAATAGAACGATGTTAGATCAGCGAATCATAGATTTCATCAAGCGACACCATGTGCTTACCCTTGCCACCGTATCGAGCGAGGGCGAGCCATATTGTGCCGCCTGCTTCTACGCCTACGACAAGGAGCGCAATCGTCTAATTTTCACCTCCGACGACGCTACTCGTCACGCACAACAGATGCTTCAGAATGCGAAGGTTGCCGTAGGCATAACCCTCGAGACACGCATCGTAGGCAAGGTGCAGGGTGTGCAGATTTGCGGCATAGCCCAGCGAGGCGACGATGAGGACAAGAAACACTATATCAAGCGTTTCCCTTACGCTGCGGTTGCTCCGCTCAACCTCTGGGTGGTGGAGCCTACATTTATAAAATTGACCGACAACACGCTCGGTTTCGGAAAGAAGTTGATATGGAACAGCCAAGAGTAGGA
>JAEIGA010011238.1_pt1 | contig 13592 bp, 18 predicted proteins | sample 9270691 | NCBI WGS metagenome assembly JAEIGA01 (sample SAMN17057246, study PRJNA624740) | gut metagenome | biome: biome; isolation source: fecal sample | host: Bos grunniens | place: China: Xizang | collected 2019
GTGGGAGAACTAGGGTAAACACACGTTCGCCTACTTCCCCGAACGGAGATCCAGGGCTCTCATGAGCTCAGATCCCGGCCGTCCGGGCGCCGGAAGATCCTGCAGCTGGTCCGGCGCTCCGGCCTCCGCCTCGGTCACCATGTACCGGGGCCGGCCCATGCTCTCGATCTGGAGGGCCGGCAGCCGGATCCTGCTCCGCGCTCTGCTCCGTCTCCGGCCCAAAACAAAACAGCCCTGCCGTTTCCGGTAGAGCTGCTCCGCTGACAAATAACGAAAGGAGAAATCACTATAAGTTGTCAATTCAGGGAGATCAGGCTGACACCTCTATAATATGACCCGTTGGATACCTCGATCTTGTTACTTCCGAGATCCGTATATGTAATAGATCCAAGAGGCTCACATCTTTCTACGCTCCCGTCACTTGCTTCGGATACGATAAGAATACCCGTTCGATTAACAATCATGAAAACTCCTCTATCAGCGGGCGGAATCGTGAATGTTGTAGTGTTCGTTCCATCTACTTTCCTATGTTCAATCACTCTAGCCCGTGTGAGAATGTTTGCATGATTTTCATCAATCGCCTCCTGCACATCTGTAGCATTCATACCAGAATCGTTATTATCGTAACTTACCTGTTCGGCATTTTGCTTTCCGGACGTCAGCAAAGTAACTCTGGAGCCATTTACCAGGATCAACACCTCTGTATTGATCACATAAGCACCGGTTGCCGGAGTTTTTCCATCACTTAAGTAAACGGTCACTGGAGTAGAATCTACAATCATGGAATCTCCCGCAGTCCAGTTAGAGGTTGCAGTGAATCTCACATAATTGGAGTCCGGATTTGCTCTCGTGATGGTGTGAACGGATCCGGCAGTGAGCTCCGTACCGGTTCCAACGCTCGCTTGCTTGTTTGCATACATAGCAGTGTCAATGGTTTCAAAATTAGGATTCTGCTGGACAAGAGGGTTTACTACGTCGGTACCCTCAACAATATTAAGACTGTAATGAGTTGTGGTATACATCTTTTACCTCCTTATACATACAAGGTATTGCCATGCAATGCCAGGTTTGTGTAGTTGATATTCAGGGCTACAAGTTGGGTATAAGTTTTTGCTCTCGTTGCCATTGTATCATAATTGATCGAGTCGTTCAAATGCAAGGATGCGAGATAGTTGAACATATCCTGGATAGAAATCTTTTCGCCGGTAAAGTAGTTAATGACTTTGATCTGCGAGAGGTAGCTCTCCATTTCCCGGAGCAGGTACTCATTATTATGAGAAATGAGCAGCTGCATCTGCATCCGGTCAGCTTCCAGCCCATCATCTACATAATTCTTGAGTAGCTGGATCTGTTCCAGGATAATCGCGTTAAAATCATTAACAAGCTCATCGAGCTCCTCAACATGCACATCAAGTTGGGTGAATTCACTTTTAATTTGAGCAAACTCAGTTTCGATGGTGCCGATTTTTTCATCAAGATATGCCTCTGCATTTTCGGTCGCCTGATCAATCGCCTCTTGTAGGACTTCCTCAATGCGCACCTGGAGTCTTTTCAGTTCCATCAGAATCCAGGAGGCGTTCAGTTCATGGAAATCCGTGTACGGGTATACATTCCAAAACATTTTTCTACCTCCTTATGGCATGATCTGGATGATGTAATTATCATACGACAGAACGGAGGTGCCTCCTCCGTGCGTGATGGTTACATTTCCGGTTGCATAGGCGATGTTACTCACGCCTTCAAATTGCTGGATTTCAAAGGAACCCTTTTTCATTGCAATCACTTTCATGTTTTTCACCTCCTTAGTAAACCATAATACAAAATTCGTCTACAAACAAGTCAGCGATCTGCTCGTAGATATTGAATCTCTCAACATCCAGGAACTCTCGGAGGAGCTGAGCTGAGGTTGTGACACCGATATTACCATATAAATGGGCTGTGTGCTTTTCGCTCTCTGCTCTGGTGCCGCTCTCTTTGTCCTCTCGGCTCTCTGCGTTCTTTTGAGACTGAATATCCTGACGCGACTCGGAAGTTGTACCGGTTTCGGAATGTTCTCCAGCTCCGGTGCTCACCTGTGTTTGATCGTTCTGGGCGCTTTCTGTTCCGGACTCCGCCCGTGTATTGGTTCTTCCTGTGCTTGTGTCAGATGATCCTGTGCTTGTGCTGCTTGTCTCAGATGAGTCCGTTTCTCCGCTGTTTGTTGTTTGTCCGCCGTTCAAGATCTGATTTTCTTTTGGTGAATAGGTGGCAGCGTCAAATGCACTCACCTGAGTCTCATTTGTGCTATTATTCGAGACATTCTCATTTAAAGCCTTTACTCTAGCTCCGGTCGTTCCCGTCGTTGCGTCTGATGTGTTCTCAGCGATCTCCTGGGAAACTTCTCCAGCGGTCCCCTGAGTTGTCTTTTTCTCGTTCTGGCTGGATGCAAGTGAAGAGCTGTCCTTATTCATGCCGGACACATCGGAGGAGGTGCTTGCATTGGAGGCCCCGGTCCTGTCACTCGTTCCGGCTATGCTGGAGGATCCAGTCCGAGAATCAACACCGGTTTTTTCTGTGACATATTCTTCAAATCTGTCATAGTTATACAGGGGATCAAAAGGAATCGCTAAACCTTCCGCCCACTTTTCAAATGTGCGATAGTGCTTTTTTCCCCAGAAGGTGATCATCTGTTTATAAAATGTAGGGTTGGGATAGATCACTTCAAATTCGCCGGAGCGGGTCAAAATCTGAGAAACGGCGATATCCTTATCAATACCGACCGGAAAATCAAGGCCGTCAAATAGTGTCGGGTCGTAATTGTACATCCCGATCGTTGATAGTGTCATTGTAGCCATTGATCTCCCCTCCTTCCTCATATTCCGAGAGCTCTGCAGAAATGTTCAAGCCAAAATGCTCATTAACCGCCTTGGCGCTCTCGTTGAATGTCTCCAGCCACACGGTGATCCTGGCCATAGAATCCATTTTGGTCGCCTGTGCTTCATCCGTGATCATGCGCTCCTTTTTCTCGGTCGGAAGAGTCGGGATGCCGATTTCCGCATCGAAATTATTGAGGAGCGTCCTGAAATCCTGCAGCTGCATGGTCGTCAGATAAGAGTCTTTGAGATTCTTCCTGTCCCAGAATTGCCAGGGCTCTGTCTTATCGTTCGGGTCATTTGTCACGCGCTGGTCAACGATTACTGCAGGCTCTCCCTTGTTGATCTTGTCCAGCATCTTCTTGAGAGCTTCTGCGGCACCCTTGTTCTTGGCGGTCAACATAAAAGCATACTTGTTATTGATGAGGCTCATGTTGATGGCATTATCCAGTGTTGAGAGCTTGGCCGCATAATATTGTATCACATCCCAGATGCCGCACCAGTCGGGCGTGATCTTTAAGATCTCACAATCCCGCCCGATCTCCATGTCAAGCCCTCCGGTAAATGCCGGATTGGAAACAATCGCTCGGGTTGGTCTGTAGTATACATCATAACCGGAAAGGCCGGCTGGGTTAAACATCTTTCCATATTCCGGGCGCTCAAAGACAGCGACGAAACCAAAACGGAACATGCAATATTTGAAGAAATCATAAATGGAACCGTTCCAATCCTCCGGAAGGTTAAAACGCACACGAGACGCTGCTCTCTGAAAGAGGGCCCTCTCCCAAAATGCAAACGTCTCGTTGTTGTACGATTTAACAGGGGAGGGGTTGTATGTTCCGGCCATCACATTGATGGCATCATAGTTCAAGGGATAGTAGAACATTTAGCCCCTCCTTTCTTATCAGGTTCCGTCACCGTCGTCCGGAGCTGGAGTATTTTCGGCATAATCTGCCATATAGAACATGACCGCGTTCTCGGTAGGATCGTTGATTGCATTCTTTGCAAAGTGCAGCCAGGTATTGCGGTATCCCTTGCGAGCTTCAACAGGAGTGGTGAGAGCTCTCTCCAATTGATAGTCAACCATGACCGCATCCTCATCAAAGAGGATACCGACCACATAAGGCAGCTCGATATTTCCGGAACTCTTCTGGGTGCCGTCAGTGATATCCAGATAAGGAACACGAACCTTTACTGCTGCTCTTGCATCGTCATCCGCGCCGGACTCCTGCCAGAAGGTCACACCCTCGTACTGCTTCTTGAGGTCCAGATACTCAGGGCGGAAGATCTCAGGAAGGACCAGGGACTCCGCATCACGGAAAAGGGGCTCAAAGAGGAAGAGTCTCTGCTTGTCGTAAGGAGTGTGGCGGAGAATGGAATAAGAAACACCGTTAACGGTCTTGGTCATGGGCAGATGATACTTTAAAGTGCGCTCGGTCATGTAATCGGAGTGCTTGCGGATCTCTGCAGTCATGAATGCAAGGAAATCCTTGAGGTAGGTGCTCCGGAGCTGCGCGCTGGTGTAAGTGGTACCAAAACGGTCGTTAAAAGCCTTTGTGAGGTTGATGGACTGATTCTTAGACCAGTTTACACCCTCGCTGTACAGGTAGCATGCACCGATCTTAGACAGAAGGGCAATGCGGTTGAAGGCCTCCTTCTGCGACTCGATATCATTTGCATGCTCAACCAGCTGTCCCTGAACGAACTCAGCCAGCTCCTGAGGACCACGGAAGGCAGCGCGGATCTGCTCCTCATACATGGTGAGACAGTCGTCCCATACAGTAGAACCTGCGAAATTCATTTCCACAGGCATCGACTGATGCTGCTCCCACTGGCTCTTTGTGCTCTGAGGGGTGCCACCGGACTCGTTCTCACCCGCAGTGAAACCGTCCGCCAAATTAGTGAACAGATTGGTGTTAAAGAATCCGGAAGCAAGTGCATCCTTTGCATAGAAAGAGATCTTTCTCATGCGGGAAGTGTAGGAAGCTGTGTTGAGGGCATTGATCAGCCACAATCTTGCCTGATAGGGTCTGGTTGCGACAAACATGCGGCCCATAACAATTCCGAGTGCGTTGTATACGTTCTCGGTACCGGTAGCCCTAACGGTCTCACCGGCAGATACAAAACTGGAGAGGTCATTCACGACTGCGGTTTTCTGTCCGGTCGCTTCTCTGACCAGCTCGGTCATGATGGCATAGCCATCGAGCGGGGTTAAAGTTCTAGCCATTTTCTTCCTCCTTTAATAACATGATCTCATGAGGTCTTTTAATCTCTCCTCATGATCATCCTGAGCGGACCCCGACAGGTCCGCCTGGGCGTTTGCTTTCTGAGCCTGTGCCAGCTGTGCGCGGAGTTTTTCATTCTCTGCCTTATAATCTACCTCTTCCTTTTCCTCTTCCGGTGCAGTCTCCTCACTTTTGGGAGCGTCTGCCGGCGGAGTAACCGGATCGGCCTTAGCTGGTTCCGGTTCTCTGGTGACTTCCAGGAGAGCGGTGAAATCCTCATATGTGGTCGCACTCTTTGCAAGCTCTATGATATCAGCACTATCTGCAGATAGCGTTGAGATCTCCTTGATCTGGGCTACGGTGTAGCCTTTCTTCACTAATGATAATGAGTCGGATAGATTCATATAATACTCCTTTCGGGGGGTACCGGGGAGCGTTGACTGGTGACTAACCAAGCTCCCGGAAGCGCCTTCCGGTGTCGTGAGCATATCGCTCCCCGGTAACTTCACTATAACAGGTTTTAACGCATCGAACAACTATTCGTAATAAAAACCGCTGTTCAAATAACCGTTCACGGCGTCGCGTTCTGCATCCATTCCGGAAATCGAAAGGGCTGCATTATCGCAAAGAACAAACCCGGAAAGAGAGCTTATCTGTGTATTCTGGCAGAGAGGCCTTCCATAAGTCGTTGTCTGCAGATCCTTCGACTTTAAGAGCCGCTTCGTAATATAAGCATCACAATCCAACTGAGCGCAACCACGGGCACCGATCGAGCCGATCATGTTGACTTTATCACCAGTGACGGCCGATACAACAGCAGATAACGAGCCAACCGTTCCGCCGATCATTTCGGACACACCTCTATTGATCTGGGAGCCTACCACTTTACTGAGTCCGATTCCGCTTTTGATCGGCTGCATCAAAGACAGCTGCGCGGTCCCCTCTGCAGACACCTGACCGATCTGGATGGGAACTCCGATGGAACCGCTTGTTTTATAAAGCAACGTGCGGCCGGGGTCTGCCGTTCCCTGATATACTTCCGCAATCACGTCGCCGGTCATTACATCGACACCGTATAACATGGAGATACCTGATTTAATGGCTATCGGGTCGATTGGGTGAGTTCCGCAGCCTGGAACATTTAACTCATATGACACCCATGAAGCATCGTAATCACGGAAGTCGCTATAGTATGCAGAGGGTACATCTATAGAAACATCCTGCCATTCCAATGATGTGGGATAATAAGCAGATATTGGGTCGATTTTGTGCAGGTCTAAACCGGTATCGAAATAACCCAGATACACGCGCCGGACCGGTCTACCTCCCAAGCTGGTGACCTGAGAATCTGTCAACGCGATCCATCGTACATCTACAATATATTGGAACGGATTACAGTAAGCGGCTGCCATCGTGTCACCGAAGAAGTTATACCATGTTCCGCTGTTCGGGTCCCAATTTGTCTGATTGAAAGCATATTGCAACAGCTGATATAATTGGGTCTCCGTCGCAATAAAGGAAGTGACGCCGCTATAACCAACCGTTCGCACGATGTAAGCGCCTGTTTTTACAACAGAAGCTGTCAGGGTTTTTCTGGCCCCTTCCGCTTCCTGGACATATACCTGCTCCTGGCTGATCGCGTCATCGTGCAAATCCGTATCATAAGAGGAAGCCGCACGTGCCACAAATGCGGTATAAGACCCTATGGCACTTTTAAAGGAAGCCAACACATCAACCGCGCAATGTAAACGGATAACCGCATTCGTCACATATTCGATTTCCGTTACGAAATAATACCTGCCCCATCCTGGGACCTCGATGTAACTAATATCTGCGTGGGATGCTGCTAATTCAAAAACCGGGTTCATTATGCCGCATGGCGCTTTTAACACAGCGGCGATATCCGTTCCTCCGGTTGGCTGTTTGGTTGAGTTTTTTCTTTTTGAAAAACCAACAAATCCGCGTATGGTCATCTTCTCACCTCACTCTCAATTTCTGGCCAACATAAATTCGGTTGATATTCTTAATGTTGTTGAGCTTTACCAGCTTGGCAATCGTCGTGTCATACATAAGGCAGATCTTGGTGAGCGTGTCCCCGCGCTTTACCAGATAATACTCCGGATCCTGTTCCTTGATCGAAAGCTCCTCGTTTACCAGCTGCGCGAGTTTTCCCATCCGTTTCTCCAGCCATGGGCCGGGGCAGATTGTTTTTTGAAACATCTTATGGATGGTCAGATTTCCGGAAGCGTCCCCGGTATACGTGAGCTTCTGGATCCCGTTCCGTTTGCAGATATCCGTGCAAAGATCTACCAGGGAAGCCCATGCTTTATCACTAACAGGCCATGGATCTGAGGCCTCACTGTTTGATACCTCAATAGTAATTGCCTGGTAGTCGTTGGCAGCGCTTCCGCTTGTCCATGCTCTACGGCTCTCAGAGACGCCCTCAGCGATCCCCCCGTCGAATCCGATGTAATAATTTGCGCTTTGCTTCTTTCCATTGTTTCGGTGCATTTCCGCGCATGACTTCGCGCTCATGACTCCGGCCATGTGGTGCACCGTGATCTTTGTGATCTTTCCGTCCGGATTGTAGCGTTTGTTTGTCCGTTCGTTTGACTTTCCGGATAGATCGACTTTGTACTTTGCTAGGTTGCTTTCTGAATAACATGCCATTTTAGTCTCCTTTCTGGATCATGTCCGTTAAGCGCTGGATTGCCAGCGTGTTGTTATTGAGCGCCTCGGTGACCTTTGTGATCTCCTCCAGGTGCTCCTTTCTCATGGTGGCAACTTCTGCTGTGTTTTGGTCCGTCTGATACTTTACGAACCAGCCCATTCCGACACATGCCACAATGGGAAAACCTACCGCGGAAATAAATTGCATCAATTCGTTCATGTTCACCCTCCTATTTGATTACAAAACGGTTTCGAAAGTTGACGATCAGGTCATAATAGGAATACTTCTCAAAATACATCATCCCCCTGGTGCTCGCATTTAACAGGTCGATACCGTGATCCAGCCAGAAAGCCCGCTGGTCCATCTCACGATTCAGATCGTATGACAATGCGCATTTATTCGGGGAAGCTGTCATATAAAATCCGTTCCCATTACTATAAATATAGATCTTTTTCCGTTTGTGCGTCAATTCGATGAGAGGTCGGTACCCTTTGAGGGGCATTTTTCGGACACATGAAAAATCATTGTACGCGAACTCATTGTTAAATGCCATATCACCCCATGCAGTACCGGCCATTGCTTTATAGATGCCGGTCTGCTCTTCGGCTTCCATCATCTCCTCACTGGTGACCAGCTTCCGGATGAAGATCCCGCGCTCCTCCTGGTAACATGTCTCAATGTGCTTCGCGCTCATGTTTGCAATGAGATCTGTAACATCCAGCACTTCACAGGTCGGATTATAGATATTCACAGCATTGGCAAGGCAATACAGTTTCAGCTCCGGGAGCCCTCTCAGGGTCCTGTCCCTGGCCACGGTCTTATAGAGGTCCATGAGCTGTTCCCCTTCTTTCCTTCCGACTCTCTCCCAGGGCTGCGGAATGAACTCATCAAATATGATGGTGCTGCACTCGGACAGATCGAACCCCTTATATTTATGGACGGCAGACAGGCTGAGAAGATACCCTACAGGAGCCCCAACGGGTCCCCCTTCTTCTCCGGTACGATAAAATGCGCCGATGCCCTCATTGATCTTATAAGCCTTAATGGTGTCCCCGGTGTCCCGGTTCAATGCTTTATAAGGAGAGAAGTCCAGAGCATACTCCTTTTCCTTCTCTCCGATCCGGTTGCCGGTGCATAGCAAGTCAACATCCCGATTAGTCCGTTTGATAAATACGTGCGGCTCGTTCTTCTCCCGGAGATACTTGAGGGCTCCGTATGTTTTACCCGTGTTTCGGCCGCCCACGATAATATAACACCATGCTTCTGGGTAGGCTTCTACATCTTCTCCGATCTCATAATATTTACTCATATACCTGAATATCTACCTCCTCATAATATACATCATACACACTTGGTACATTCTCATCGCCTATCACATAATCTGCCGGAGATAAGTCAATGCTGTCTCCGGTAACGTTTCCTTTCTCATCCACATAAATATCATTATAAAAATGCTTATGCTGCAACTTTCCGGTCTCGGTTCCAGGAAAAACAGTGTATACATGGAAATTGGCAATGTCATTCTCCAGGCAGCTCACGCCCTTTTTCGGGACTCCGGCCACCGTAATCTTGAGCTTGCTGGATTCCCTCTCCCTGCATGCGTAGCATTTCGCATGGAGTCCTTTGAACTCAGAATAATCCCCGTCATCTTCCGCGACTCCCAGCCAGTACTCCCGCCCATTATGCTCCACACCTCCGTAACCGCGCTCGATCAGTTTTTTCTTACATTCCTTATTGTATGCCTCAACCTTCTTTTCATTGAATGCCGTTGCATATACCGAGTCAGTGTCACTGTAAAGCCACTTCTCCCCCTCCGGTATGCAGTTCATTGCAAGCCGAAAGAGTGAAAACTGTGCTGCCGATGTGATATAAATGCACCAGTGATAAGGCAAAAAATTATTCCGGTTCTTAATGTGCCTTGCATACTCTGCCAGAGCGTCCCAATCCTTTGTAATGTGGTATTCACCATTCTTATGCTCCTTGCCATCTTCGTCCACATTGTCCTCATACTCTTCCACGATTTCCGCTTTGCATGGCTGCTGAGCAATTACACCAAATGCAATTGCGTTGAGCTTTGCTTTCTCAATGGAATACAGGACCGGGTCAACTCCCTTGAGGACCGTCTTATTTTTGAAACATTGGAAAATATAATCCGTGTACCATCGGGGCATGTAGTCCTTCCATGCACAATAAACCTCATCGATCTGGATACTTTTCCATTTATAGATGAGACAAAAGAGCTTGAAATCCCATTCGTTCATGTAGATCTCAACATAATCCGCGCGAAGTACCCGGCCATTATCAATGATCGCATTGATGGATCCAGTGCATTTTGCATGAGATAAGCTCGGCATGGGGAAGCCCAGATCCTGCAGATCCAGACCGGTCACTCTCATCCGGAAGAGGAAAGCCCAATCATCCGCATTTTTGAGGATGTAAAGAGGATCAATCTCCTTGTCCATTTTCCAAAATTTTTCGCTCGGTACTTTGGTCGTGATCGCATGAAATGGATAAGAGGAAGAGAAGTCTTTGCACTTTGCCGGGAATACTCTCCCGGCTGTATAGCGGTTGTTGTGTGTATATCCTCCGTGAAATATCTTTTGATACATGAGCTGCATGGCATAATCTTCCGGCGTCTGAGATATATATGCATCATAAGCACGATTCTTTTTCCCGATATTCCGGGCTTCTCCCCTGGGAATGCCGGTGGCCGTGGGGGGAATAGATGCGATCGTCTTATGCAGCACATTCATGGTGGCGCTGATACACTCTACTCCCGCGAGTACATCATTCTCGATATAATGCAGCTCATCCTCCGTGAGCTCGTCCGACTGGTTCCGGATCTTGTCATAATCCCAACTCCCGACGGCCTTTTTATGCTCAACGTTCAGGTCCTTGGCCCAGCGGTCCAGAGATCTCTGAGCAAGAAGCAGGGAGTCTTTTACAATGAGCCCTCCTGAATATCGGATGGTGAGAGGATAGAGCGGTCTGATGTTGAGCTGCTTTACCGGCTCCCCGAAGTGCGCATACATAAAGCGCCTAAGAAAACAATGATCATATTGGAGGTTATGAAAATACAGATAGGTCTCCTCACCCTGGAGCTGCTCCAGGATGCAGTCCAGCATATCCGGAAACTCCCTGGGATCCTGCCCCCATAATGTACAGATGTTGTGCTCATATGTACGCAAGGCAATAGACCAGGCTACAATGTGATTATGCCACACCTTTTCCCTGGTCTTTTTGCTGGTCTCCGTGTCGGCCATCATGATGAGATTGTTATAGGTCACACTCTTGGATCCCTCTTTGTGCCGACACTCGATATTTTTTAATATGGAAAAATCGAACTCCCTCCAATAACAAAACACATAAGGCCGGGAAGAGATCTCCCGGAACTTTTTAATACCTATTCTAGTAGGCATGTTACACCCCCGATATTTTTAATCTTCCTCCAGAAGCTCCTCCAGGTCTGACACATTAATGCCAAATTGTGCCATCAGATCCGAGTCGTGCAGGACCTGCTCGATCCCCTCATCCAGAGGAGTCCCGGTTGAAAGTCCCAACATTTCCGCGAGGGTCCTCTGCTTTTCGTCCTCATCCTCCGGAAGCTCCTCCATTCGCTTGGCCTTGGATTCCTCAATGACCTGCTTGATCTGGTCGATGTTCCGGCTCACGGTTCCGATTGACTTGAATGCTGTATCAGAGCCTTTGTCCCCTTTGAGCTTCTCAAATCCTCCTGACTGGAGAACATTTGCCATATCCTGCCAGGAGAGATTCATTCCCTCTTTCTTATATGCCGTGTTCAATGACTCAGCTCTCTTCTGATAGACTTCTATCACGCCGGATTTCGTGCTAGTTGGGCTCTGCAGAAAGCGCAGCATGTCCGAGATCTTCTCATTAAAGAGACTTCTGGCTGCAGGAGGTTTTGTATTAAAGCGCTTTTTCCCTCCCCATTTCTCAATGTCCCGCATAGCGCGGGCATAAGCATACTTCTCAACACCCCGGAAATATTGATCATGCTTTAATGCTTCGATACGGACAAGACGCTGGTCTGCTGTCTTTGCCAATCTCCGGTAATATTGGAGATCTGTCTCACCCGGCCGAATGTCATAATCATAATTTTCCGTTGATTGATATTCATACTTTGTTCTCTTTGCCATATCGATCCCCCTTCAGACTCATGGCCTCATAAAATCCGATATCATAACCCTCCTGGTATGCATCCTGTAGCCGGTCATTGTCTCCGATCACCGTAACGATGGCCATTAGGATGATACCGGCGCTCATACCCAGTAATAATCCAAACCAAAACATCATTGAACCTCCTTCCTAACAATGTATTCGATATAACCCTCCGATAGAAAAAAGGGGCACCCTCCTGGATGCCCCTGCCAACGAATTGCAATTCTATTATAATGCAGCTTCGATTTCCTTTTCAATGACCTTCACCAGATCATCATTGATCTTGAAATAGACCTGGTTATAATACTTCCCATCAGAACCCTTACGGGAAGGGAAGCCGATCTTGGCAAACTCCTCACCGTTGTCCTTGCGCTTCAAGGTTTTGTAAGAACAACCATAAATCTGGATCCCGTTCACCGTCATATCAAACATGATGGTCTCGTTCTCCAGCTCCTTTGCTCTTGTGACCTGAATCTCATACTTTGTTGCCTCTGCTTCTGCCTTTGCTTTTTTCTGAATAGCCATTGCATTATCCTCCATTAATAAATTGGTTAATATATTATCAGCCGTTGGCTGCTGATTGCCCCATAATTCTCGCTTGACCTTTGCGGTTATGCTATGACATACACTCACAAGGTCTACCGCCCCATCATGGAAAGGGAGACTCTCACAGATTTGCGTTTCCCTCCGCATTGCAGATAGAAATATTCGCTTTTCTACATCTGTGAGTTCATGGTTAACCATGATCTTTTACTGCATGCTTTGCAGCTCTCGCAATCCTGTCGTAAATATCATCCGGATCAAAATCCTTAAACATACTAAAGACGATACCCTCAAAGAGATCCAGGATCTCATCCGGATCCTCAGCCTTCATAACCGTCCGGACTGTGAGATCTGCTTCTCGATATGATACGATCATGTGAGATCTCCTTCCTGTAGCTTGTCCGCGTACCGGTCAATGACTTCCTGAACAGATGCGAATGCTGTGAGCTTGATCTGGGAGCGGACCTCCTTGGATGCTCCGAATAGCTCGCTCTTTGCGGTCCTCATGACGTCCAGCACATCACATGCAAAATCGAGCACCAGCTGATTAAGTTTTGTCTGATCGCGGAGATCGTCGGAAAGGTCCTGCAGCATGTAACCGTTAATGTCCTCCTCTGCAATCTGTTCCGATATGATCTCCTTTGCAGAATCCATTGCTTCGTGCATGCTCTCCGCTGCATACTCATGATCCTCAATGAGCGTGCTTGCGAATGTATAAACAATAGCGTCCCAGGTGCCGGTGCTCACAACCTGACCATCATGCTCCAGATTGTAAAGCTCCTCCTTCTCATTATAAGTGATCTTGTAATCGTTCAATCTTCTTCCTCCTTAATGGTTTGGATCCAGACGGTAGTAATACCATGTAATTCCCTCTGCCTTCTTCCAATCGATGCCATTTCTCTCCTGGCGGCGTCCCGATCTGTGTGCTCCGTTCCGGAATACTCGACCGTGATCGGGTCTGGCCATTCGCCTCCGCGATCCTGGACGCACATGACAATATACTTCAAAGCATCACCTCCCTCCGGATCTTTATTTGATTGTGACTAGGTCCTCTAATAATGTAGCGCTTTATCTTGGCAGATTGTTGAACTGTATGTAAATGAATTGTAAACAAATTGTGAA
>JAEIGA010011239.1_pt1 | contig 13591 bp, 11 predicted proteins | sample 9270691 | NCBI WGS metagenome assembly JAEIGA01 (sample SAMN17057246, study PRJNA624740) | gut metagenome | biome: biome; isolation source: fecal sample | host: Bos grunniens | place: China: Xizang | collected 2019
ATGGTATTGGCTTTTTATGCGATGCATCAAATAGTCCCTCTTTAATGAACTGTTGTTTACGTTCTTCCAAGAGTTTTAATAATGCACCCTCACCTGCTGGCTCTAAGCTTTCTATCACCAATTGATACGAAGATTTTCCAGCAAAAGTTGTAATTTTACCTGTAGCGATAACTTCTAAGCCGTCTTCTATTTTTACTTTTAGGTTAGATGCTACACCTCGCCAACATACGGCTGATAATACTGCATTAGCATCTTTTAATGCCAAATACCAATGACCAGAATCTGCACGTTTTGCACCAAATATTTCACCTTTAACTACAACTTTATTAAATGTTGTTTCTACAAAACGCTTGATATCATTAGATACCTCTGAAACTGTCTTTGCTTTTGTGTCTATAGAGGTTGCTGTTTTTGCTTCTTTATCTTCTTCAAAATTAAAACTTAAATCCATCATATGTCTAGCAATCCTTTAGCAAAATCTTTGGCATTAAATACATCCATATCTTCTATTTGTTCTCCAACTCCAACGTAATGAATTGGAATATTTGTTTCTGAGGCTACTGCAACTAATATGCCACCTTTTGATGTGCCATCTAATTTGGTTATAATTACACCATTTACATCTACTAATTCTTTAAATGTTTTAACTTGATCAAGTCCATTTTGACCTGTTGTTGCATCTATAGTTATAATTGTTTTATGCGGAGCATCTGGAGATATCTTTTTTATTACTCTTGTTATTTTTTGTAATTCTTCCATTAGTCCTTTTTTATTTTGCAAACGCCCTGCTGTATCTATAAATACGATATCATCTCCTTGTTTTTGAGCTTCTTTTATACCATCAAAACAAAGACCTGCACTATCACAATTTGGAGCTCCTGAAAATACTCTTACCTTATTGCGAGAACCCCACACTGATAATTGCTCTACGGCTGCAGCTCTAAATGTATCTCCAGCAATAAACGATACTTTATATCCTAAATCAGAAAACTTTTTGCCTAATTTGCCTATACTTGTTGTTTTGCCGGCACCATTTACACCAACCATCAAAACAATATATGGCTTTTTAGTTTTATCGATTATTAGTTCTTGTTCACATGGTTTTAAGATAGTTTCAATATCTGAACATAATTCTTCTTTTATTTTTGATATATCACTACCTTTATCAAACTTCTTCTTTGAAAAATTACTTATAATTTCAGATGTAGCTTTTACACCGACGTCTGATGTATAAAATAAATCTTCTAAATCTGTAATAATATCATCTGAAAGGCTTTCTTTTGTGAATATATCACTTATACCCTGACTAATATTTTGAGATGTTTTCTTTAATCCAAGCCCTAACTTTTGAAAAAAATTTACCATCTTTGTTATTCCTTTCTTAGATTTCTCAATTGTTCAGCTCTTTGTCTTCTGATATTCATAGGAACTTGAGGCATTTTTGCTGCTGGTGTTCCTGGACGAATAGAATATGGGAATACATGTAATTTATCAATTCCGGCTTCATCTACTAATTTAAGAGTATTGTTAAAGTGTTCATCTGTTTCTGTTGGGAAGCCACAAATAAAATCTGAACCGAATGTTGCTTCTGGACGAGCTTCTCTTAACTTTGCACATAAGTTTATAACAGTTTCTCTGCTATGGCGTCTCCCCATTCTCTTTAAGATTAAATTATCTCCAGACTGAATAGAAAAATGAAAATGAGGATGAATATTTTTATATTTTCTAACAAGTTCTATAAATTCATCATCTAATGCTGCTGGATCTAATGAGCCAAATTGCAGTGAAGGCAACTCCGGAAATGTTTTTAAAATATTTTCCACAAGTCTTGTAAAGCTTGGTTCGTATGAGCAAGCATCTACACCTGTTAAGCATATTTCTTTAAAGCCTTGTGATAGCAAAACTCTTATTTGTTCTATAATTTTTTCTTCTTTTACAGAGCGGTTTGCTCCTCTTGCATATGGGATAATACAATATGTGCAACGATGGTTACAACCTTGTTGAATTTCTACAAAAGCACGTTCTCTACCCTCAAAGCCAGTAATCATATATGCATCGTAACCTGAAAATGAAAAAATATCACCAACTACTGTTTTATCTTTTGATATTAAATATTTTTCTATTTCTGTTTTTTCTTTATTACCAAGAACCAAATCAACTTCCGGCATATCACTAAATCTTTGTGTGCTAACTTGAGCTGCACAACCTGTAACAACAATTTTAGCTGTTGGATTTTCTTTTCTTAGCTTACGAATAGTTTGGCGACATTGGCGCTCGGCTTCACTTGTTACTGCACAAGTATTTACGACTACTAAGTTATCGTAATTTTTGAGTTTTTCTTTAAAAATCTCACTTTCATAGCTATTTATACGACATCCAAAGGAAACTACTTTTACCATGTTTATATCCCATTATTATTTTTTGGAGATATTATATGTTATTTAATATTTGTGCAAGAGCTTTAATAGGTTATATTATACTTTATTTTGGCAGCTGCTGCATATTTTTGCCATAATGTTTTTAGATATTGATTAGAATAAAATTCAGTCCAAGGTTTATGACCAGCAAAATGTAGAATAACAGCATTATCAAAAACATCTTTGTTATTATCTGAAATATCTTCTTCCCAGAAAGTGCTTAGAAATTTTGAATCTTTCTCTTCAAAAAAAGTATTATTACAATTGTACCTATAAGATATAGGTTTAATTTTATTACCAAAAACAACATTTAGCACATCTTGATCACCAAATACTTCATTATGAGTATTGAAGTATATTATTGCTTTTCTGATTATGTTTTCTTTGCGTATTTTATCTAAATTTAACAACATAACACCACTATTAAAATAGAAATTACGCTCTTTTAGACCAATCTCTGCAATATGCTCTGGATATTGATACATTAGACCATCTTTAACTGCCCCAACATAATCTTTAGAAATATCTGTATTATATAATTCACTAAGATCTTTTTGCACTAATGTATCTGCATCTAAATACAACACTTTTTTCAACTCAAGCAGATATTCTGCCAAAAATATCTTTTGCAAACTTATCTTGAATGAGGAAAAACGTCCCAATCTTGGATAATCTAAATTTTTTTCTTCCGTTGGATATATTATAATTTTCACATCATTTTTTTCCATCTGCTTCAATTTAGCTATATCATCTTTTGTAAAATCTTTTGCTATAAAGTATACATTATAATGAGTGCTATTTTTTTTATTTGCTATAGCTGAATCCAAAGAAACCATTGCATACGACAAATATTTAGAATCTACCATATATGCTAAATTAACTTTATTTTTTGAGACAATCAAAAAGCTTAAAATAATTATCAGAAATGATATTATAGAATAAATTACTTTAGTTTTCATAGCAAAGCCTCTGTTTTCTTTAGATATTCATACCATTTTTCTTTTAAATACAATGGACTATAGTTTTCTTGCCAAGGCTTATTTCCAGCATAATGGATTATACTAGATTTTTTGTATACATCAATTGTATTGTTTGGCATTTCTTCTTCATAGTATTTACCCAAAAACTCCAAGCCATCAGCCTCAAAAAATGTGCTTATGCAGTTGTAGCGGTATGACATTAATTTTAATTGTTCTCCCATTACAACGTTTAATACATCTTGGTCTCCATAGAAATCTTTATGTGTTTTTATATAATCAACTAATTTGTCTACTATATTATCTGCTCTTTGTTTTTTTAGATTATGCAACATTACACCTGAGTTAAAATAAAAGCCTCGCTTATCTAACCCCATTTCTTGCATTTCTTTGGGGAAACGATAATAAATACCATCTTTAGCAACCATTGCATATACATTTTTCACATCAAAATTATATAAATCTCTGAGATCCTTTTGGACTATGGTATCTCCATCCATGTATATTACTTTATCTAAATCTTGCAAAATTTCAGAAAGATATATTTTATGCATACCTACTTTATATTGTAAAAATCTTTCCATATTTTCAAATGGCAAATCTGGTTCATATCTTGGAATAATATTTATATTAATTGTTTCTGGAGATAGTTTTTTTAATTTAAATAATCTTTCTTTATCTTGTTCAGTAATATTTTCTGATACTATATGGAAATTATAAATACTCGTAGAACATTTATTTTCTATTGCGGAATACATTGATACCATTGTTACTGGCACATATTGAGAATCGGTAATATATGTTATATCTACAACAGCCTTTTCTTTAGGGCAATTATCTCTTATTACTAAACCAGCCTCATCATTACCACCAACATCTTGTTTTTGCTTTAAAAAAAACAAAACAACCAATATCATACTTAATAAAACAGATGTTAAAACATAAAATAGCTTTTTAGACATTTTACCTCACTTTAGTATTCTTATAACATTAATTTATTAATTATTCGTGGATAAAATGTTTTGTAATTGTAAATATCTTTATACTTTATATATTTATATCATACTTAATTTAGGAGAATTGTTATGAATAGTAAACTTGCAAATATAATAGCCACTTATTTAGGATGCGGTTTATCTAAATTTGCACCTGGTACAATGGGGTCTTTAGGAACATTACCTCTTGCCTATTTTTTAATTTACTATGGTGGATTTTATGCTCTTTTGCTTGCTGCTATTGTTTTATTTTTTGTTGGAGCTAAAGCTACTAGTATTGTTATTAAAGAAAGCGGAAATGATGACCCTTCTAAAGTTGTAATTGATGAAACTATTGGACAACTTTTAACATTTTCTATTGTTGCTTTTTTAGCTCAAGATATGCTTATTGGCAAAGAAAGTATTCTTTTTTATATTTGCGGTTTTGCCTTTTTTAGATTTTTCGATATCTTAAAAATGGGACCTGTAAAATATGCCGATACAAAGATAAAAAATGCTTATGGTGTAATGCTTGATGATGTTTTTGCAGGATTATTTGCTGCTGTTGTTTTATTATTGGTATTATTTATTAAAATAAACTTATAACGAACTTATCATCATTTCTATTTCCAACCACTTAGTTTCTTTTTCATCTTTTTCTTGGTTTAGTTTTTCTAATTGTTCGCTAAGTTGGTAGAATTTGTTTGCATCTTTTGCATATAGATCTGCGTCAGATAACACCAATTCTATTTCAGATATTTTTGCTTCAATATCTGAAATTTCTTGCGGTAACACTTCATACAAACGTTTATCTTTATAGCTTAACTGATTTGTTTTAGTGGATTTTCTTTCCTTGGTTTCTGCTACTTGTTTTTTGCTTTGATTAACCTTTTTTACTTCTTTTGAAATATATTTTTCATATAGCTCTTCATAATTTCCTACATGTTCAATTATGCTACCATCTCCAGACATATAGAGCATTGAAGTTGTTATTTTATTTAGAAAATCTCTATCGTGACTAACTAGAAGAATTGTTCCTTGATATTCATCTAATACTTCTTGTAACAAATCCAATGTATCCATATCCAAATCATTAGTTGGTTCATCTAGAACTAAAAAATTTGATTCTCTTGCTAACGATAGCGCCAACATCAATCTATTTTTTTCACCACCAGATAAACATGATACAGGACTTTTAGCCTGATCTGGAGTAAACAAGAAATCTTTTAAGTAAGCAACAACATGACGATAATGGCCTCTAACATATATATGATCACCCTCTCCACACAATGTCTTCCATAAAGTTTTTTCGGGATTTAACTGTTCTCGGTTTTGGTCAAAATATGCCATTTCTAGATTTTTACCTATCCTAACAAATCCTGAATCTGGTTCAAGATGTTTGGTTAATAATTTGATTAACGTCGTTTTTCCTGCCCCATTAGGACCGACTATACCTATACGATTGCCCTTAAGAATACGTAATGAAAAATCTTTAACAATATCTCTAGAAGCGAAACTTTTAGTAATATGTTTAGCTTCAACAATCATCTTAGAACGAACATCTGCCTCTTTTATTTCTAAATCTATTGAACCTAATTTTTTAATTTGTTCTCTTCTTTCTTGGCGCAATTGTTGAAGACGACGTAATCTCCCCTGATTTCGTCTACGTCTAGCTGTTACACCTTTGTGCAACCATTCTGTTTCTTCTTCCAATTTTTTATTTAGATATTTTTCTTTTATTATTTCTTGATTTAAAATTTCTTCTTGCCATTCATCAAAATTTGAAAAACCTTTATTATTATAGTGAGTAATTCCTCTATCTATCCATAATGTTGCATTAGATATATGATTCAAAAAAGATCTATCATGACTAATAACTATAACAGCTCCTTGGAACTTAGTTATAATTTCTTCTAATTTTTCTATTGTAGCAATATCAAGATGGTTTGTTGGCTCATCCAAAAGAAGAATATCTGGTTCAGATATTAAAGCTTTGGCTAGTGCTGCTTTTTTTAATTCTCCACCAGATGCTGTTAATGTAGACATATCTTCATTTATTTCAAAGTGAGATATTAGAATATCTGCCTTATAAGCTAACATATTTACATCTTCACTTTTTAATCCAGACAAAACAACATCTCTCAAACTACTGAAAGATGAAAAATCTGCATTTTGCTCCATATATGACACTTTAGTACCTGGCTGTATAAAAACATCACCACTATCAGCTTCTAATTGACCTGATATAATTTTTAGCAATGTTGATTTTCCGCAACCATTACGTCCTACAAGACACACTTTATCTCCTTTGCAAATATTTAAATTTACATCAGTAAATAGAGGTTTTATGCCGAAAGTAAGCTTTATGTCTTTTATTGTATAAATTGGTATTTGATTTGTCATGTTATTATTCAGGATATCTTTCTTATTAAGTTTTACTTTTTATTTCTTATAATATATTTTATCTTGAAAGCAATATTTTTTTATTCTATGCTAATTTTTGTTTATTTAATTGAGGATGCGTTAAATGAGATTTTTGAGCACAATTCTTTTTAGTATACTCTTTGCATTCAATGCTTTTGCACAAATTGATTTGGAGTTAGATATTTCAGACACTCCAAACAATAATAAGTTAGAATTTAATAAAAACAATAATGAGCAAAAAGATAATACTGACAATACTTCAATACTTGATAATGCTTTAAGTATATTTAAAAAAGGTAGTTCATCTTCTAACATACCAACAGCACCTATTGATGATTTGCTAAAAAGAGCAGATGCTGGTGATGTAGAAGCACAGCTAGATTTGGGATATATGTATTTATATGGTGTTAATGGAGCTAATATTGATTATAAGCAATCCTTACATTATTATGAATTAGCTGCAAATAGCGGAAATGCTATCGCATTAAATAATCTAGGAAGTCTTCACTTTAATGGTATTGGCACTGAGGTTAATTATGCTAAAGCAATCGGTTTCTTTAAAGAAGCTTCTAAACTTGGCAGTGATGATGCATCTGTTAATCTTGCCATTATTTATTTAGGAGACAATAATTCTAACTCTCATCCTGATACTTATGCTACTGTGTTTAAGTTGTTAAATAAAGCTAAGAATAATAGTATTGCCAAATATCTTATAGGATATTCTCACTATGTAGGTTTTTGGGTAGAGAAAGATTTAAAGAAAGCTTTTGAGTTGATAAAAGATGTGGCAGACAATGACTTATATGATGAGGCACAGTATGTATTGGCTGAATTTTATATAAATGGTTTAGCCACCCCAAAAAATTATAACAAAGCCGTAACTTACTTAACTAATGCTAGTAACCAAGGTTACCCAGATGCTGTATATAAATTAGGCGACATATATGCTGATGGTGTTATGTATACTCGTGACTTAAAGAAAGCTCATATACAATATAACATTGCTGCTGTTATTGGAAAAGAAGAAGCAGCTAAAAAGCGTGATCTTTTGGAAGAGAGTATAAAAATTGAAGACTTATTGTTAATTCAAGCTGAAGCAGAAAATTACCAAGCCTCCCCATCTGAAAAGACTTTATTTATAAGAAGAACATATGGTAATAGCTTGAAAACATATATTGATAAAAATGTTGGTTATATTTCATTACAATAAAAATATAATAAAAGGAGTATCATTTTGAAAACATCTGATGTTTTAAATAAAATTGTGTCGTGGTTAGGATTATTTTTCTTTGTTTTAGCTGCTTTCATGTTATATAAACAGCTATCTAAATACTCTATAGAAGAATTAAAGGCTTCTATACTCAATATACCTGAAAAAAATTTAATTTATGCTACAGTTGCCTCTTTTCTTGGCTATATTGCTTTATCTACTTATGATTATTTAGCTTTAAAATATATCAAAAAAAGACTTAGGGCTTGGAAGTGGATTTTAACAGGATTTATTGGTTTTTCTGTTAGCAACAATGCCGGTCATGCCATTGTATCTGGAGGAGCGGTAAGATACAGATTTTACTCAAGATGGAAAGTTAAAACATCCGATATTGTAAAAATGGTAACTTTTTCTGGCTTTACATATCTTGTTGCTTGCTTCTTTTTAATAATAGTTGGATATATACTAACCCCAAGCAATGCATACGGAGATAATAACTCCACTCAAATATCTACTTTTATTACAATGATTTTATCTGTGATTGGACTTGCTATTTATTTATGGGGTAGCATTTATTACAAAAAATCTCTCACAATTAAAGGTGTTGCTTTTAAGATGCCTAATTTACGTTTAGCTTTAGAGCAAATTTTTATTGGAAGCATTGATATTGTAATGGCTTCACTAGTGCTTTACTCTGTTTTAATTTGCTTTATTGATATTGATTTTGGAACATTTATGGGGGCTTATATTATTGCTCAGGTTTTAGGTGTTTACAGTCAAGTTCCTGGTGGTTTGGGGGTTTTTGAATTGGTATTTTCTAATGTTTTACCAGGCCAAGATAATCAAGCTATTCTTTTTGGAGCACTTATTGCTTACCGCATTATATACTATTTGTTACCTTTAGCAATATCTGGAATTGTTCTAACTATTTATGAATTTTCAAAAGCCAAAAAGTAACTAAACATCAAGCTAAACTTCATTTTCTTGACATATTATCGCTTTTATGATAGTATTTTAATGTTATAGGGAGAGAAATATGAGCAAAGAGAATGAAGATGTAAAAAGTACTTCAGAAAAAACTGACAGTAATGTTATGAGAAAAGTCAAAGGATATGCTATTGGCATTGCTTCTTTGTTTTCCTCTATTTCAGGATTAGCAAATAACCCTCAAACACAAATAACCCCTAAGGAAAGCGATCCTATTGTTCAAGAAACAATTAATGATATTCCTGAAAAAAATAATACAGAAAATACTTATGTTATTGATGAAGATACTTTAGATTTGGCTCAGAGAAGAGTTAGTGAAAGCTCTTCTTCTAAATCAGACTTCATCATCGGAAATATAAAAGATGAAAATCTGTTTACAATATATTCAAGCCCCTATTCTGTGGATAGATATCCTGACACTGATTTTAGAGCTGGATTAACAAGAGATACTTATGAATTAAATTCTAAAGATGAATATAATAAAGTTATGGAAGAGAGAGATGGTGCTTTTGCCTATTGTAATGGTGAAGAATACAATATACCCAAATATAAGATATCGGGAGATTTTAAACAACATGTTGATTCACTTTTAAATACCCCTGAATCTAGAAGTAATTTGACTGCTGATGTTATTGAGCAGCTTGAATACTTGAGAGGAAATCCTGTTGCACAGGCTTTAATAAAAACTCATGAATTTGATGTTCATGGTCACCATGATGCTCAAGGTTTATTTTCAAATAGTCAATTTTCGCCTTATATGGGTGTTGTATTCAGTGATATGACAGAAAAAATAGCTTATTTTTCAGAATATGTTGCACTAGCTCAAATTTATAGCAATTTAAAGGAAAAGGGGGTAGAAACATATCATTTTGAAGGACATCAAGTTCCATTGGAAAGTATTTTAGATTTCAAACAAGGAGCAAAAGAACTAATAAATAAGTATGATGGAGATATACAAAATCCAAACTTTATAACAGATGCTGTTATTTTATCATGTCAACAATGGGACAAAGAAAGATCTGAAGGTTATGCAACACAAGCCCTTATACATGCTAACACTGAAAACGGATCTTTAATTGGAATGATTATACAAGCTAGACATTGGGATAAAACAACAAAAGCAATGTTACAAGGTATAAAGATTGGTAATCAAGATATACATATTCCTAATAAATGCCTTCAATATTTTTTACCTTCTGAAGAGCGAGTTTCTAGTATATTAGGAGATGATTATATAACCAATGAAAATTTATTAAACATTGATAAATATCTTGATTCAATTGGTATAAAAAATGATGATGATAAGTCTATTTATCTTGTAGAGCAAGCTATTAAAATTGATAGGCGCCAAAATGATGCCGATTTAAATTTAAGAAATCTGTTTTTAGCCTGCGGTAAAGATAATTCAGGAACTATTTCTTATACGGATGGCATTTGCGATACAATTGATTCAAATGGTAATGTATTTACATCTGCTGCATCTGCAGAAGGATTTCATTCAACATTAGAAACACTTGATAATGCTGTAATGAATCGATCTGTTACTCAACAATTAAATGATGATTTATCAAAAATCATTATTAAAACTGAAAAACAAACACCAGAGCAAATATTAGCTAATGATTTATCTAATATTACTGTTAAAACTGAAATATCAAAAACAAACACCAATTCAATTGGTGTGATGAACGATCAATTCGAACGATAATAACTTTTATCTTTTTAGCACAATAAAAGGGCTTGTTTTAAGCCCTTTTATTTTTCTTCTATTTTGACTTACTATTTTAATTCTGATGTACAATTTGGACAACGAGTTGCTTTGATTGCGATTTCTGAACAGCAGTAAGGGCAAGCTTTTGTTGTTGGCTCTGCAACAGCTTCTTCAGCTTTTTCTTCTTTTGTCATTTTTTCTTGCAATTTATTGATTGCTTTAATCAAAATAAATACAGCAAAAGCAACAATTATAAAGCTGATTAAAGCATTAATAAATAAACCATAATTGATTGATACTGGATTTTCACCTTCTGTTAAAACAATTTTCAAATCTGAAAAATCAACTTTACCTAGTAACAATCCAATTGGTGGCATCAATACATCTTTTACTAAAGAATCTACAATTTTACCAAAAGCCGCACCGATAATGATACCGACAGCCATATCGATAACATTACCACGCATTGCAAATTTTTTAAATTCTGATACAAAATTTTTAAACATATATAGTCTCCTTATAGTATTAGTTTAATCTTCTTCTGTATTTTCCAAATCTTTAGCAACTTTAGGATCTCGTAGTAGTTTTTCTATTCTATCTACTTCTTCAAATGAAGTATCCATTCTAAAGTTTAAGTCTGGAGTATAACGAAGCTTTAATTTTGAAGCTATGATCTTTTTCATTCCCCAAGCTTCAGCATTCAAGTCGTCTTCTATTTGGCCTAAATTTTGACCATTTAATGTCATAAAGTATATAGTACAATATTTTAGATCTGGAGATACATCTACATCAGTAATGGTAACAAAGTTATCCAATATTAATGGATTTCTTACTTCTCCACGTTCTAAAGCGCTTGCTATTATCTTTTTTATCTCCTGAGCTATTCTCAATTGTCTTTGAGATGGCTCTTTACTGTTAAATAAGACCATAGGTTTTCTCCTTATAATTTAGCAGCAATTGTCTCGATTTCATAACATTCAATGTAGTCGCCAACTTGAATATCATTGTAATTTTCAAAACTCATACCACATTCATAACCTTCTTTAACCTCTTTTACATCTTCTTTGAAGCGTTTTAATTGAGATAAGTTACCGTCATGAATAACTACGTTATCACGTAATAAGCGTACTTTTGAACCACGTTTAACAAGTCCTTCTGTTACCATACAGCCACCTACTCTACCAACGCCTGTGATATTGAATACGTTTCTAATTTCTGCATAACCTAAGAATTTTTCACGTAATTCTGGTGACAACAAGCCTTCAAGACCTTTCTTAACATCATCAGCAACATCGTAAATAATTGAGTAGTAGCGAATGTCTATTCCATCACGACGAGCCATATCTCTAGCTTGAGGAATAGCACGAACGTTAAAACCAATGATGAAAGCATTTGATGCTTTTGCTAATGTTACATCTGACTCAGAGATAGGACCTACAGCAGAGTGTAATATATGAACTGAAACTTCTTGGTTTGATAGCTTTGTAATTGTACCCTCAATAGCTTCAATAGAACCTTGAACGTCTGCTTTAATAATAACTGCAAGTTGTTTTGATTCACCGGATTTAATTTTATCAAGCATTTGTTCCATAGCAGATTTAGCACTTTTAACAAGTTTTGCTTCACGCTCTTTGCGGATACGATAGTTTGTTACTTCTCTTGCTTGGTTTTCATCTTTTACAATAATAAAGTTATCACCTGCAGAAGGAGTACCTTGTAAACCTAAAACTTCTACTGGAGTTGCAGGACCTGCTTCAAATACTTTTTTACCATGTTCATTGAACATTGCACGAACGTGTCCCCATTCTTTACCAGCGATACAAACTTCACCAACACGTAATGTACCATTTTGAACAAGAACTGTTGCAACATTACCACGACCTTTTTCCATTTTAGCTTCAATTACAACACCTTCAGATGTTCTATTTGGATTAGCTTTCAAGTCTAAAATTTCTGCTTGTAACAATATTGCTTCAACAAGTTTATCTATGTTTATGCGCTTTTTAGCAGAAACTTCTGCACATAAGCATTCACCACCCATTTCTTCAATAGCAATGCCATGTTGCAATAACTCTGTTTTAACTTTCATTGGATCAGCCGCTGGCAAATCTATTTTATTAATAGCTACAACTATTGGCACATTAGCTGCTTGAGCATGACGAATAGCTTCAACTGTTTGAGGTTTAATACCATCATTTGCTGCTACTACTAATACAACGATATCTGTTACTTTAGCACCACGTGCACGCATTTCTGAAAATGCTTCGTGACCTGGAGTATCAATGAATGTAATTTTTTGACCATCTTGAAGTGTAATTTGATATGCACCAATATGTTGAGTAATACCACCGGCTTCACGAGCAACAACGTTTGTTTCACGCAAAGCATCTAACAAAGATGTTTTACCATGGTCAACGTGTCCCATTACTGTTACAACTGGAGCTCTTGGTAATAAATCTTTTTCTGTATCTTCTGGACCGGTTAAGCCTTCTTCAACATCGCTTTCTGCAACACGCTTAAACTTGTGTCCCATTTCTTCTACGATGATTTGAGCTGTATCTGCATCAATTGCTTGGTTAATTGTTGCCATTACGCCTAAAGACATTAACTTTTTAATAACATCAGAGCTTTTTTCAGCCATTCTGTTAGCTAAATCTTGAACAGTGATGATTTCTGGAATAATAACCTCTTTTATGATTTTTTCTTGAGGCGCTTGAACCTGAACTTGAGGTTTAGGTTGTTTTTTCTTAAATCTGCGTCTTGGAGCACCATAGCCGTAATCATCATCTTCTTCATCATCACCGTACATATATGAATTTACGTTGATTTTATTATTACGTTTTTGTGTTTCAAAACTACGTTTTTGGATTTTTTTACGCTCTTGCTCAAAA
>JAEIGA010011240.1_pt1 | contig 13591 bp, 13 predicted proteins | sample 9270691 | NCBI WGS metagenome assembly JAEIGA01 (sample SAMN17057246, study PRJNA624740) | gut metagenome | biome: biome; isolation source: fecal sample | host: Bos grunniens | place: China: Xizang | collected 2019
AACTCATGATCAGAACGCGCGAGTTCATCATCGTGGATTACAACCCTACGCATGAGTTCTGGGCACACACCGAGCTCGCGACAGATCCGCGCTTCCGCACTATCGTGAGCACCTACAAGGACAACCGCTTCCTGACACCGGCGCAGATTGAGGACATCGAGAAGGGAAAGAAGAACGCCAACTGGTGGCGCGTCTACGGCCTCGGACAGACCGGACAGCTTGAGGGCGTCATCTACCAGTTCGAGCAGATAGACCAGCTGCCGGACAACGCAGGCCTCATCCGCATCGGTGGCCTTGACTACGGATTTACCAACAGCAAGACTGCCGGCATTGAGGTCCTCGCAGACGTCAGACGCAAGAGGCTCTACCTGGACGAGATGTTCTACGGATCCGGCATGCACAACTTCGACATCATCCGCGCCCTGAACGCCCACGGGTTCCCGAAGGCCGCAAGACTCTACGCCGACTGCGCCGAGCCGAAGGCTAACAGTGAGCTCAAGCTCGCAGGCTTCAATGTATGGCCGAGCGACAAGGGCAAGGAGATAGTCTTCCAGATCTCGTGGCTGCAGCAGTGGGAGATCTTCGTGACTAAGAGCAGCACCAACCTCATTCACGAGTTCAGGAATTACCTCTGGGACACCGACCGCGACGGCAACCGGCTCAACCAGCCCATCAAGGAATACGACCACGCGATGGATGCATTCAGATACGCAGCCTTCGGACAGCTGGCAGACTTCCGTCCGCCGAAACACACGACAAGCAAAATGACAAAAATGCGCAACTAATGGCAAGCACTACCAGACGAACACAGATGAAAACCCTCGGCGACCTGCTCAAGTGGGAGCCTTTTCTGGGCAAGCAACTCAGAGAAGACTTGCTGACAATCCCGTGTCCCGAGTTTATCGGGGCAAAAGAAGCCCCACAGGACCTCAATGCCCTCACGCTGGAGCAACTTATCAAGCTCGAGCAAATCGGGGCGCAAAAGGGCGTTTTTTTCGCGATTGGCGAGATACTGCTAGATATGACCGACGCGCAGACACTACAGGCACCGGCGTACGAGATGGTCGGACTGCGCAATATGGTCGTGGCTGAGCAGGACCGCATCGCCGCCCTGTTCGCAAGCCTGAACCGCGAGCCTAACGCGGACGAGGTGATGGCCGGAATCGACAAGCTGAACTTCGGGCTGTTCGGGCTCGCAGACTGGTACGCCCGTCGCATGCACATCACGGACCACGACGTCGCCTTCAAGACCCCGTGGGTGCGCATATGGCAATGCCGCGCGAACGACCAGAAGGAGGCGGAGTTCGAACGCAAGCTGCAGGAGATACAGATACACAAGAGCAACAGATAACAGATGAACACAGACAAGGAAATCAAGGCGCTGGCAGCGCAGATCACGCCGCACTATTGTTACGGCACGCCGTATTACATCAACACACGCACCGACAAGATGCGAGATAAGAGGCAGATGCCTGCGTGCCTGCACTTGCAGACCACCGACGGCAGCGTGAGCCTTCAGGACGGGCAGTACCTGCCAGTCGTGAAGAACACCAGACGCGTGCAGGTAGGCTTCGCTGACGCAGTGAAGTTCGACGCGGATCCTGAGAAGACGCTGGAGAAGGTGGAGCACCTTCTGGGCCTCGGCAAGAAGCTCGTCAAGCTCATGAACGACTCCGGCAAGTGGGAGCCCATCGAGGAGCTGAGCTACCAGGTACTCTACGACACACAGGATGGCAACCTCGTCTGGGTGCTCATGGACTTCCGTGTCCGCGAGACCACCGGCGAATGTATTGACGCCTTATGATAGAGCAGGAGATTCGCGACATTATCCGCGAGGAGCTGGAGGCCCTACGCGAGCGCATCATCGAGAACATGAGCGCTGCGGGCCAACACGCCACCGGCAAGACACGCGACAGCCTGCAGGTGGAAACGGGCGAGCTCTCGGGAGTACTGACGGGCCGCCGCGCCTTCGCCACCTTGGAGCGAGGCTCGCGTCCTTGGAGCAAACAACCCAAGCGAGTGCCCAAGTTCTTCGCAGACCTCATCGGTGAATGGATAGACGCCAAGGGGCTCGACCTTAACAAGTGGGCAGTGGCGCATACCCTCATCCGCAAGGGCTCGAAGCTCTACCGCACCGGAGGACGCAGCGACATCTACTCTCCAGAGATTGAGAAGGCCGGCATCGCCATCGCCGACAGAGTGGCCGAGAGATACTCGGTGCTCATTACAAACAGACTCATAATGAACCACACAGAAACTATTCGCATATGACAACATCGCAACTAACTGGGGGGCCATATTCCGGCACCGTCGAATATATCGAGAGCCCCGTCTTCATCTTCAGTCCCGCGCCCATCATTATCAACATGCCTGACGCTCCTGACGGCTACGAGGTGACGCTCAGCTGCGCAGTCTCCGAGCTCTCGCGCAGCTATGACGAGAAGCGCGTCATCCGAGGTGGCAAGGCGCACTTCGAGATCAGCCGCATCCTTCAGCATCTGGGACCAGACGTGTCCGATGTGTTCAATGATGACCGCGCGCCACGCGCTGCATACTTCACGTTCGCCGTACGACTGACAGAGAGCGCTACCGGAACTATCCTGTGGTCCTTCCCAGTGTTCAATGCTCTGATGGGAGCCCTTGACCAGGGCGAGACCTACGCCTACGGAACCACACCGGAAGCCCCTATCACTCGACGACTGTGGGTCAACTATCCGCAGACGGTCACCGTCGCAGATAACGAGGTGACATCGTTTAGCTTCATCGCCCTGTTGGACTTCTCCGTAGAGTCCTTCAAGTTCATCGCCCTGTTGGACGTCTCGGGATCTGGCACACCTGTAGTGGGCGAGGTTAACCTTATAGAGCGATTGTACGAGGCCGCGATTAATGCCGATAACTCCTTGGACGGCGACACGCAGGTCGCAGCGTTTACCGCATACGGCAAGCTGACCTCAGGAAGCCCTGTGGTGCTGGGACTCAGCACGCGATTCCGAGTCACTCCAGAAGGCCACGACTCGGGAGACAGAGCTATGGGTATTACTGGCCTGACAATGCAGCACGTGAAGTTCATCCCAGACAAGGCACCACGTGGAGAAGGCACGTATCTGCGATGGCTGCAGCGCGACGGCAGCTTTGGATACTGGCACTTCCAGAACGGAGACCTTTCGGTGGCTGCTGAGGAAGGCAATGCGTTCCAGCGCACTATCCTAGGCAACCCAGCGGAGGCGCAGGACGGACGATTCACGAATCCGGCGCATGCAGACTTCATCGAGACTCGCACTCTGGCACTCGGCACCACCGTCAACGACGCCGGCGAGTATGACTACCTTTTGGGACTGGTTACCTCACCGGACGTCGAGAGGTTCATCGAGCAGCCGGATGGCTCACATATCTGGCAGCGTGTGAACGTGGCCCCCGGCAGCTATACTCGTAGCCGCCGATGGCTTACACCACGCCGCTCTGACTTCAACATTTCCATCATACTACCGCAGCGTAACACCATCAAGCTATGAGAGAAGAACTAATCATCAATGGGCAGCATTGCGACCTCGGCGCTGAGTCCGGCATCACGCTGGAGTATGTGAGCAACCTGCTCAATGACCCTGGAAAGATATCGCTGTCGCATTCATACACAGTGAAGCTGCCGCGCACGGCTAACAATGCCCGCATCCTGGATCTTCCTGAGATACCAGCGCACGAGTCATCGATGGCGCGCAGATATCTCCCAGCGTATTATTACCGCAACGGCATCAACCTCATAGGAGACAACGCTCAGGCCTATATCACCAGCGCCACCGATGAGCAGTATGAGCTGGTGCTTGTCTGGGATGACATCCCGGAGCTTCGCACACTCAGCGAATCCAAGGCTACCCTGAACGACTTGCCGGGGCTTCCGATATTGCCATGGGTCGGCAATTCATACGGCGCGGAGACCGCGGGTGCGCTGTTTGCAAAGTACGTATCGTCAAATGTTGCCGACGATACCGCCTTTGTCAACGATCGTGTTCATCCGTGCATGCGCATGACAAACCTTCTGCAGCGCATATTACGCAACGCCGACGTACCATGCGAGCTTCTGTCGGAGGGCCTTGACGACGTTGTAATCCTTGCCGCCCCGAACCACAAACCCGATGAGCAGATGATCCGAGACACGGCCACAAAAATCAAGAGTGGACTCACACCGGCGTATTTCAGCCAATACAACAACAACTATGCGCTACTGATTGGCGACATTACAATTGAGAGCCCTCTGGGCCGAGTAGACTATTATAGGCCCACGTCGAGCTTCATGCTGGATGATGTCAAATCTTGCAAAGTGTCCGTTCACTTTAAAATAGACAGCGAAGGCACGGACATAACCGACCACGAGGGCGTCAAGCTGAGATTTGTGGCGTCAAATAACCTCAAACAGTACCCTAACGTGGTATTGGCAGAACTGCCACTAATGAAAGAGCCTTCGGGATATGTGTGTCGGGGTGACGTGGACATTGAGCTCCCGGATGGCTTTATCGGGATCGCGGCAATCTTATATTCAGAAGCCGATAAACGTCTCGGCGGTTATTTATACCCATATGGCAGCACTACGTCATTATTTGAAATCCTTATCGCGTTCGATGACATCCACGCCATAGGGAGTGGTATATTCCCGCTCAGCGGAAACCTCCCGGACATTGAGCAATGGGCGTTCATTCGCGACAGCATGCTACTGGGAGGGCTGACGCCTGTAGTCTCGCGTTCGACGCTTCGTTTTTACGCGACCTCGGAGATTCTGGATGTAACTCGGGCTGTAGATTGGTCTGAAAAGCTATACGTATCTGAAGCCGTAAAAGTGAGGCCGAGCCTGGGCAACACTTGGGTACGACACAATCATTTCAAATTCAAAGAAGACGAGAGCGCCGCTCGGGAGCCAGGCTTCTCGGTTGACATCGCTGACGAGACGCTTAAGACCGACCGGGACTGGGCTACTCTGGACTTCGCGGCATCGATGAATAACACGGCAGTTCACTACGTTAGCAACGATGGCGGCAGCACCTATGAAGACGTAGACATCGAGCCCCGCTTTTTCAAATACGACGCAGCAACCACGTCGCTGAATTTCACACAAGACCTGTACGGCGAAGGGCTGAAGGCAAAGTATGCAGCGCTACAGGCGGCCCTCGAGAAGCCAGTGGTCATCGAGGCAACAGTAAGGCTCACCGAGATAGACCTTGCAACCCTAGACATCACTCGTCCGGTGTATCTCGCGCAGTTCGGAAGGTACTATCACGTTCTGAAGGTGCAGTCAGGAAAGACAGACGCGTGCAAAGTGGAACTATTACAGCTCTGATAACAGAATATGGCAGACACAACGACTAAGATTCTAGAGGTAGTCGTGGATAACAACCAGGCACTCGCCGCGATCGCCGACTACAACAAGCTCATCGATGAGCAGAAGAAGAAACAAAAGGAGCTCGCGGCAGACTTCAAATCCGGCAAGATCACGCAAGAGGACTACTACCGAGCGATGGCCAAGTCGAAAGAAGAGACTAAGACGTACAGCCGCAGCGTCCAGGAGCTCAGCAAGGAGGTCCAGAACAATATCAAGGAGTCGCAGGAACAGGAAGGCTCGATGCGCAGCCTTCGCGCCCAGCTCTCGAACCTCACGAAGGAGTTTGACGAGCTCAGCCGCGCAGAACGTGAGGGCGACGCGGGTCGCGCCACGATGAACGAGATCAACCGCATCACTACGGAGCTCAAGGCAGCTGAGGAACAGACACAGCGCTACTACCGCAATGTAGGAAACTACAGCGGAGGCATCATGGACGCCTTTACCAAGACGGGAGGCGCGGTCGGTCAAGTCATCAACCCAGTGAAGAATGTGACCGCTGGATTCAAGGCGATGTCTGCGACCCCGCTCATCGCAATCCTCGGTCTGCTGACGAATATCATCAACAAGGTCATCGAGAAGCTCAACAGCAGCGAGAGCAGCATGAACCGCGTGAAGGTGGCAATGGCACCGCTGAACGCAGGCGGCACCCTGCTCACTAAGGTGCTGCAGAAGCTGGGCGAAGGCGTGGCGTGGCTTGCAGAGAAGCTCGGCAAGTGGGCTGACAAGATGGGCCTTGTATCTGACGCCATGAAGGAGGAGCAACGCCTTACGATGGCGGAAATCGAGCTCACCAAGCGTCGCCGTGAAGCCCTGACTCAGGACGCTGACGCTGAACTCAAGATAGCGCAACTCAAGGAGAAGGCTACAGACAAACTGAACTACAGCCATTCCGAGCGCCTCAAGTTCCTCAAGGAAGCAGTTGCGGCCGAGGAAGAGATGGCGCGGCGCAATAAGGAGATAGCCGCGCAAGAGTATCAGATACTTCTGGACCGCTCGAAACTCGCCGAGAACTCAGCGGAAGAGAACGAAGCACTCGCACAGGCATACGCCAACATGGTCAAGCAAGAGACCGCATACCTCAGCAAAAAGAAAGAGCTTAATGCCCAGATCACGGAGGCGACCAATCAAGCACAAGCTGAAAGAAAGGCAGCGCTGGACGCTGAGCTCGCTGCTATGCGCGAGGCTACCGACAAGCGCATAGAGCTGATGAAGGAGGGCAACGACAAGGCGCGAGCCTCTGAGGAAGCTACCCACACCAAGACCATTGAAGACCTGCAGCGCCGCCTCGCTACAGAGAAGAACCTGACAACGAAGGCTCGCGAGGCTATCAACCAGCTGATAGAGCTGGAGCAGAAGCGCCACCAGAAGCGCATGGAGGAACTGGACAACGAACGTCTCGTGTCTGAGATTGAAAATGCAGAGAAGACCATCGCTCTCAAGCTGCAGGGTGTCAAGGAAGGCACTGCCGAGGAATACAACCTCAAGCGGGAGGCTCTCGCCAAACAGTTGGAGCGAGAACTGCTCGACACCCAGCTCACCGAAGAGCAGAAGCTCCTGATGCGCGAGAACTACAACAAGGAACTCGAGAAGCTGGAGGATGAACACCTGAACGCGGTATATCAGAAGCAGATGGATGCCCTCGCCCTTGAGTGGGACAACAAGATCGCGGAGGCGGCCCTGCGCGGCGAGAACACACTCGCCCTGGAGGTCGAGAGGCGTAAGGCTGAGCTGGATGCAATGCACCAGATGGAAGAAGAGAGTGATGCCGAATTCAAGGCGCGTATGCTCACAGCGGAGCAGGCATACACAGACAGCAAGAAGGCCCTGCTGGATCAGCAAACTGCGAACACCCAAGCGAACATGGAAGCAGCTGGAGCAGTGATGAACTCCCTCGGTCAGTTGATGTCAGCCTTCGGCGAAGAGAACGAAGCAGCGGCGAAAGCTGCCAAGGTGCTAGCACTCGGAGAGATTGCTGTCAATACTGGTAAGGCTATCGCAGCAGGTATAGCGCAGTCTCAATCGCTGCCCTATCCTGGAAACCTCGTCGCCATGGCGACTACTGTGGCTACGGTTATTGCTAATATAGCATCTGCTATCTCGACGGTCAACTCCGCGAAGTTCGCCACCGGAGGTCTCGTCATAGGTCCGGGCACAGGAACTAGCGACAGCATCTCCGCTCGCCTGAGCAATGGCGAGAGCGTGATGAACGCAAAAAGCACTGCGATGTTCGGCCCGATCCTTTCAAGCCTCAATCAAGCGGGTGGAGGCGTGGCCTTCAACCCGAAGAGCGGAGGCCAGGCGGAAGGCTTCGCATATCTCGCCTCAGCCGTGGCCGCCGGCATGAAAAATGCAGACCTGAGAGTAGGCGTGGACGAGATTACCGAAGTCAAAGGACGCGTTGATCGCATTAAGGACGTTAGCACAATATGATAATGACCAGATACGAAATCATCGAGCAGCATGAAGAGGTACTGAGACTCTGCGCAATGGCTGGGGTCTCAGTACAAGACTGGCAACACGCTGAGATCTACCGCTACGTGAAGAAGCTCCGCTCCGACGGGCACAAGATGGAATACTGCGTCCAGTGCGCGGTCGTCCGGTACGTAATCTCACCGGCGACGGTCTGGAGGATCCTCCGCGATATGGATGAGCCTGTTACTATCAATCTGTGATAGTGGATTCTTGCAACAAAGTGGCGCATTGTGCGCCACTTTTTGCTTTCTTTGTGTCTTAGAGATAATCCTGAGACATGATTCTGAAGATATACGACGCAATTATGCCAGACGAGGAACGCCAGATGCTTGAATTCTGGGGTGGTTCTGGCGTATCATTCAAAAGTATCGATGAGTTTATCGCGTCAATCCCTGAGAATGACGACACCATCGACATCCGCCTGAATTGCGACGGCGGAGACTGCCTCGAAGGCTGGGCTATCATCGACAAGCTACAGGCAACAGGCAAGAAGATCACAGCGACCATCGAAGGCCACGCGGCTTCGATGGCAAGCCTCATCCTCCTTGCTGCCTCAGAGCGCAAGGGCTACAAGCACGCGCAGCTGCTCATCCACAAGCCGTACTACCCTGCATACACCCTCGCAGACGCGTACCGCGAAGAAGACCTTGAGAAACTCTCCGAGCAGCTCAGGACAGAGACGGAGCGCGCCCTCGACTTCATGGTGGAGCGTACCGGCGCTGACCGTGCAACCCTTGAGGCACTTATGAACGAGGACAAATTCGTAGACATGGAGAAGGCGAAGGATCTCGGCTTCGTGCACGAGATCCTGGAGCCGCTCAGCGCATCGGCTCGCAGAGGTTGGAAGCGCACCACAGCAACTCACACAACAAAAGATATGAGCAAAGACAACAAACTCGCTTCTGCATTCAAGGCATTCGCAGAGGCCCTTGGCCTATCGGTCAAGATGGAGGCTGAAGAGGCCCCGGTAGATTTCGTCTTGACTGCACAGGACGGCACCGAGATCAATATCGACAAGCCAGAAGGCGAAGACCCTGCAGTGGGCGACGCCGCTACACCAGACGGCGAGTTCCTGATGCCTGACGGCACCACAATCGTCATCGCTGACGGCGTGATCACTGAGATCAGAGACGCTGAGGTGGAGTCGGAGACTGAAGAAGCTCCGGAGGAGTCTGAGAAGGACGCTGAGATTGCAACGCTCCAGGCGCGCATCGCCGAACTCGAGGCTGCTCAGATGAGCGACGACCAGAAGGACATCCTCGCAAAGGTAGACAAGGCCGGCGGCAAGGCATGGCTTGACAAGACACTCCGCTCAGGCTACACACCTGCACAGCGCACACGTCAGCAGCAGACCGTGAACAAGCCTGTAGACAAGATCGCCGAGGACCTCGCAGCCCTCAAGGCAAAACGCAACAGAAAGTAAAACCGAAAAACACCGAATAGACTATGGCAGGAATCAATTTTGAAGGCCTCACACCGAAGAACGGTGCAGTGCAGGCTCTCGCTGAGCTCATCTTCCTTGAGCTCGCAAACGAAGACAAGCTCCCTCAGCTTGTGACTTACATGACCAAGCAGGAGAACGGCAAGAAGCTCGGATTCGTGGGCAAGGCTGGCCTTCTTGGTAAGGCAGCAAAAGGCTGCGACCCTACATACGAGAACAACCTCGTAACAACAACTGAGAAGACATGGGACATCAAGGAGTGGGAGATCGCTGAGGCTATCTGCTACAAGGAGCTTGAAGGCACCGTGGCTGAGTATCTCGCTGCAAACGGAAGCGACGCAGCTGACCTTACTTCAAGCGAGTACATGGACAAGATCGTGCGCCCAATGCTCGAGCAGGCTATCGCAGAGATCTACATCCGCTTCGCATTCTTCGGCGACAAGAACGCAGAAGGAACACTCAAGGAAGGCGTAGATGCAGAGAACTTCAACCTCATCGACGGCTTCTGGAAGCAGCTCTTCCAGGGCGTAGCTGCTGGCAAGACCGTACGCGTGCCTGTTGCTGCTAACGACGGCGCAAGCATCGCTGCGCAGTATGAGGCGATGAAGGCTCCGGGCGCAGCTACTGGCGTGCTCAACGACCTCATCATCAACTCTCCAATGAAGCTCCGCAAGATGGCTGACCGTGTGTTCTACGTAACACAGGCATTCGCTGACATGTTGGCTCTCGACATCCAGAGCAACAACAAGGGAAGCGACCTGCAGTGGGAGTCACTCTTCGCAGGCATCAAGAGAACCACTTATCAGGGCATCGAGCTCATCGCTGTGCCTCAGTTCGACGAGATCATCCAGGACTACCTGAAGAACAGCACCAACGCAGCTGCTTACGACAAGCCATTCCGCGTGATCTATGGCTCGAAGGGCAACTTCCGTGTAGGCACCAAGTCTTCGGAGACTGTCGCTGACCTTAAGGTGACCTTCGATGACGTAACACGCAAGAACTACCTCTACGCAGCTGACACCATCGGCGCTGTAGTGCTTGCTGAGGACTACGCTGCAGTAGCATACTAACCCAATAACCAGGAGGAAATCTTATGGGATATTGTGACGGACTTATCAGCGCAGGACTTCCCAAGGGAGACTGCCTGCAGACACCAGCGAAAGGTTATGAGCGCGAGGCGCTCATAATCAACCGCGCGGACCTCGACTTCGCGAACGTCGTGATCTCTGAATCACACCCGAACGTGGCAACTACCCTCGGATTGAAGCCGGGAAAGAAGGCATACGAGGTGCACCAGCTCGGAAAGCAGCCATTCTCAGGCTCAACCACTTCGCTCACCGCGGGAACTTACTACAACGGCGTGAACAAGAACTTCGTCATCGCAGTTCTTAACAACGACAGAGACACACAGGCGAACCTCGGAGACCCACTGCTCAATGGCGAGTTTGTCGCTATCGTAGAGCGCAAGGACAAGGGCAAGGAGAATGCCTCAGCCTTCGAGATCATCGGCTACCACAATGGCCTCCAGATCTCTGCGTACGAGGCAGACCCTTACGGTGACGTGTACGGCGGAGGCCTCTACACCCTCACAGAGGAGAACGCGCCAGTGACTCGCATGTACCTTGGCGAGACTTACGAGGCAGGCAAGGCCCTCTTCGAGTCTCTCAAGACCGCTGCGGAGTAATCACCCCTGACACTATTGCATCATGAACTACAATGAGGCAATATCTACACTGACTCGTCTCCGCTCGCTGATGGCAGCGGGTGGAGACGATTCTGTTTTTACCGTAACTGACCGCAAGCTCATCGAGCAGCTGCACCTTGACGAGTTCGGCACCCCTGTAAGGGTGTGCAACTGCCGCGATAGGTACACTGACGCGGTCATCGTACTTTGGAAAGCAATCAAAACAAGAGGCATCATGGCAAAAGAAATGAAATACCAGCTCCACGCAGGCGTAATTATCTGGGTGGGCACTGACGTATACAGCAATGCAAACCTCACCGACAAGGTGGCTGCTGCATACTTGAAAAAACACCCAGAGCATCGCAAGAAGTTCGCAAGAGTACCGGAGGATTATGTAACCCCCTCCACAGAAGGGCTCCTCAAAGAATTCGGCGGAGCCCAGAACTCGGAAAGTAACGAATAACGCATAGAATATGAAGATAGCCAAGCTGCCGAAGCCCGAGAGGGCGCTGGACCCACAATATATCAAGAAACTCGACATCAAGTCATACGATGCCGACAACCTGTACCCGCAGAACATACGCAACATCGTAGCTGCATCCAAGACTGGAAGCGGCTGCCTGGACCGTTACAGCGATTATCTTGAGGGCCGCGGCATAACCTCCGAGGCTCTGGCAGGTATGGCGGTCAACCTTAACGGTGAGAAGCTCGCAGACCTGCATGCGCTGGTGGCGAAGGACCTCGCTACCTTCAACGGCTTCGCCATCCACGTCAACTACAACGTGGACGGCAAGATCGTGGACATGCATCACGTTCCCTTCGAAAACGTCCGTTTAGTGGAGCCCGACGACGCCGGCATCATCCGCATGGTCGCGCTGCATCCAGACTGGACCGGCACCGAGACACGTGGCGGAAAGCAAATCAAGATCAATAAGGACACAGTCGACTATATCGACGTGTTCAACCCTGACCCGGTAGTCGTGCTCTCCCAGATGGTAGAGGCAGGCGGCCCGCAATTCTATAATGGACAGGTGCTCTACTACTCAAGGGAAGGGCACTTGCAGTATCCGTTCGCAACCTTCCACGCAGTGCTCACCGAGATGAGCACCGACGAGGGCATCAGTAATGTCCTGAACCGCAACGTCCGCAACAACTTCCTCCCTGCCGGCGCATTCGTGCGTCTCAAGGGTAGCGGTGCGCCATTCACAGGCGATGGAGTGACCGAAGATCACTACACCGACGACGACAGCTACGACGAGGACCTCATGGCGCTCCAAGGCGACATGGAGGCCGTCAACATCATGGACATTACCGTAGAGAGCAAGGACGACGTGCCGAGCTTTATCAATATGCGCGGCAATAACTACGACGCCGAGTTCACCAACACCGCGACCGAGACTAAGGACTGCATCTACGCGAAGTTCGGTCAGGAAGGCTGGCTCGCCATCCGTAACGGCAAGGTCGGCTTTTCAGGCACTCTCGTGGCTGACGTGGAGCGCGACTACGCGAAGCGTCAGATCAAGACACAGGCGGCCATGACGCGCGCCTACCGCAGCATCTTGCAGTACTGGGCACAGCCGTTACCAGAAGAAGCAACCATCGACGCCCTCACTATCGTTCCACTCGTAGACCTTACCACTCGCAATGCTTAGCAACCTGATCACACAGCAAGACATCAACACGCTAGCCCGTCCGTGCACATCCGATGCGGACGTGGCTGACGCCTTCATCGCGGAGGCACAGCGTGCCGACGTGCGCTCCCGCATCGGGGACGCCATATACCTCAGGCTCTTCGAACCTGACCCTACTGCGCTCGAGAAGACCCTTCTAGAGGGCGGCCAGTGGACTGACAACACCAGCGCTATCCACTACCTCGTCGGATTGAAGACAGCCCTCGCCTACTACGCCCTCGCGCGCATCATCCGCGACGGTAACATCCAGGCAAGCCGCTACGGCGCAGTCATCAAGGACGACGAGCGCAGCTCTGAGCCTTACGACTCGGAGCGCAACAGACAATACCGCGAGCTCTTCAGTCAGGCGGATGCCTACATGGCTGAGTGCCTCGCGTTCATACAGAGCAACAACGACGCCTTCCCAGGCTGCATCAAGTCTGAGGCGCCAATCAGTAACCGCGCGAGGATCCGCGTAATAAGGAAGAGACGATGATAAGACTTACAGCAGGCAATGACACGCCCTTCATTTGGGCGGTCAAGTTACAGGGCCAGCCGTTCGACCTGAGCGGCAAGGACGTGAAGGTATACGTTATCAATAGCCGCGGCGAGATACCGGTGGCTAGTCTCAACATAGAAGGCAACAGAGTATCGGGAGTGTTCGAGGGCCGCTATCAGACCAGACTCGGAATGCATTCCCTCGCCCTGCGAGTGAACGAGGGGCGCCCGGAGATGAAGACTGCGACTGTGGCCAATGCCTTCGAACTGGTACAGTGGAGCGCCGACGCCGGCGGGTCTGAAGCAGGTGATGTCATCTTCGCTCCTGTGGTCATTACCTCAGAGCTCCGCATCGGCACCGGCACCGGTGGCGGTGGCGAAGGCGGTGGAAGTTATGACGATACCGCAGTATGGGCAGCCTTGAATAAAAAGGTGGACAAGGTCGCTGGCAAGGAATT
>JAEIGA010011241.1_pt1 | contig 13590 bp, 9 predicted proteins | sample 9270691 | NCBI WGS metagenome assembly JAEIGA01 (sample SAMN17057246, study PRJNA624740) | gut metagenome | biome: biome; isolation source: fecal sample | host: Bos grunniens | place: China: Xizang | collected 2019
ACTTAGATGAAATATGTAAAGAGTATTTATTAAGTATTGAGGAATAAAAAACTAAAAAAACAATATATATTATTGAGGCGATTTAATGAAAAAAGCATTAGTAATAATATTGTTTTTATTTTTATTATCAGGATGTAATACAAGAAAAGATTTACTTGGAGTAAGCAGAATAGATGAAAGTACAATATGTGAAGAATATTGTACATTAGATTTAAAAGTAATTTCATCTACGACTTTAAACACTATTCAAGTCGATAATTTATATGCGGATACTATCTATGATTATCAAGTAGTTAATTCAAATAAAGAATTAAAACTAAATAACAACTTAGATAAGAAAATATATAGTTATGATTTGAAAATTAAGATATATAATCCAACGATAATTAATAATGTAGATTTAATAATTGATGAAGAAAAATACACTTTTGATATTGGTAATTTTAGTTGCTTAAGCAAAGATCAAGTTTTAAATGAGCACAATACTCACTTAACTTGTAGCGTAGATAAAAGTGATATTTCACATAATATAAAACTAAAAAATATGACTGATAGACCAATATTAATAACCGATATTTCGATAATTAATACGCATACAAATAATGTAAAAATTTGTCGAAATTTAGAAACTTCGATGATAAAAGCTATTCAAGAAGAATCAATCGCATATACATATTTTAATAAAGAAAATATATACAAAGTGAATTATTTAATTCAAGTAGATTATATATATAATGGTGATACATATACTACCTGTTACTCAATAAATGATAGTAATATCATAGAAAGCGTATCTAGTATTGGATCACATATATTGGTAGATGAATCATGTTTTACAAAAAGTTCTTGAAAATAGTTGTGTTAAGTTTATTAATGATAGTTCTTGTATCTTGTAAAAAATGCCAAGAGTCTTTTTTAGGTATTTCTAAAGTAGAAATAACTACCAATCTTTTTTATGAAAAACCACATTTAGAACTATTTATTTTTTCTACTAAAAATTATCATAATTTATCGATTGAAAACAAATATTTTGATAACATAAAATATCAAAAAGAAAAGGTTAATTTAATAAAAGATGGTAAAGTAATAGATGGATATTTACACTACTTTGATATTTATTTTTTGAAACAAGAGTTTTTGATAACTAAAATAAACCTTCGACATCAAAAAGATATATACGAAGTAAATATTGGTTCTTACCAATCAATCAATCTAGAACCATCTAATATTGATATTAAATCTTCATGTTTTATCCAAGATACAACCGGAATTATTAATTATCAAAATAATATATATAAACCTATATATATAAAAGAAGTAAAGAAGTTAACTAGTAATAAAAATCATTTTGTAACTGTTAATGATTATCCACAAATTGTAATATATAGTAAACAACTTAAAAGTTTAGAATTATTGAGTTTCGAAATAAAGAAAAAATACCACCAGATTGGTGGTATTATTAAGACTAGTTTTTACACTAATTTAGAAGAATATTATATATATTCTACTTATTATTATTCAACCATGCCATCTTTTAATGAAATGAAAAATGGCATAGATATTACTAGTTTAGAGATTATTAATTAAGTATTGTTGATATAAATTGTAATAATATTCAGACACAACAGCTGTTGTTTTAATACCATTATCTAGATATTCGGTATTAAGAACAGTTGTTTTTTCTTTTAAAGTATTATATATGTTACCTGCGTTATATGGTATTAAATAAGTAACATGATACTCTTTTGGGAATAAATGAGTTTCTATTTGATTAATTAATTCATCATAACCTTGAAGGGTTTTGGAAGAAATTAGTAAAGCATCAGGATATGAACTAGTAATAAAACGTGGTTCTTTAACTAAATCTACTTTATTAAATACAAAGATAGAAGGAATATTTAAAGTATCTAATTCTTCTAAAACTTGTCTAGTAGTTTCAATTTGTAAGTCCATATATGGACTACTTGCGTCAACTACATGGACAATTAAAGAAGAATCTTTGATTTCTTCTAGAGTTGATTTAAAAGATTCAACTAAATGATGGGGAAGTTTAGATACAAATCCTATAGTATCAGTAAGTAAAAACTCATGATTATTTGGTAACTTTAAACTTCTTGTAGATGTAGAAAGGGTTGCGAAAAGCATATCTTTTACGTAGACATCTTTATCAGTTTTGTTATTAATGTTTAGTAAAGTATTGATAGTTGAACTTTTCCCCGCATTAGTATACCCAACAAAAGATACCGTTTTTAATCCATTGTTATTGCGTTTTTCACGAGTAATACTTCTAGCTTTAGTAATTTTTTCTAATTCTTTTTTGGCCTTTACAATTTGATTTTCAATATGACGTCTATCTAGTTCTAGTTTAGTTTCTCCAAGTCCACGTCTAGCACCACTTCCGCCGCCTCCACCACCAGTTACTCTAGATAGGTAAGATCTAGCTCCAATTAGTCTAGGCAAGTTATATTTAAGTCTTGCGATTTCAACTTGTAAAACTGCTTCTTTAGTTTTAGCTCGTCTTTCAAATAAATCAAGAATTAACATGGTACGGTCAAATACTTCTAAATTATCACCTAAAAATTTGGTAATAAATTTAAGTTGTGCAGGAGTTAATTCATCATTAAAAATAACTAAATCTACTTCTAATGCTAAAGCAACTCTTTTTATTTCATCAAGTTTTCCGCTACCTACATAACTAGTAGTATTAGGACTATTTAAAGATTGAAACATTTCATCGACAACAATAATATTTGATGCTTCACATAAATTTTTTAATTCTTCTACTTCATATGAAAAAATCTCATCATTACCTGTGTTGATAGAAACAATAACAGCTTTAAGACTTTCTAAACTTTCTAATGATTCATCTTCTAAAAATATTTTATCTTGTTTCATATAATCACCTTAGACTATTATATCAATAAACTAATAAAATTGAAAGTAAAAACATATATTATAATAACTGTTAGGAGTTGATAAATTGTTAGAAAACTTTAGTAATCAAGCTATTAAGGTAATTGATCAAGCTAAATTAATAGCTGATGAAATGAATAATAGTATTGTTGGAAGTGAACATTTACTACTAGCTCTATTTAATATGCAAGATAGTATTTGTCACTTTCTTTTAAGTGAAAGGCTAATTACCAAAGAAGAAATTCTAAAAGAAATAAATTCGGTAATTATTTTAAGAAACAAACGAAAAGATTCAATATATACAATTGAATTAACTGAGATTGTGAAAATGTCATCAAAGATTGCCACAAAGAAAGGAAATAAAGAAGTATTTGATGAACACTTATTTTATGCAATGTTAATAAGTGAAAATAATATTGGTAAAGATATCTTAGTTAAATTAGGAGTTGATATTGATGAACTACTAGAAGATTTAGAAGATATTTTTGAATTTAATCAAGAAGAAGAACACCCTTACCCCTTTTTAACGAATCTTACTAAAATCGATTCACCACATCCATATATATCACTTGGAAACTATCTAGATCGAATAAAAATTATTATGAAGAAAAAACAAAAGAATAATCCGATGTTAATAGGTAGTGCAGGGGTTGGTAAAACAGCAATTATTGAAGAGCTATCAAGAGAAATGCCTAAAGATATAATATATCGCTTAGACTTAGGAAGTATGATTTCAGGAACAAAATATCGGGGAGAATTAGAAGAGAAAATAATTCAAGCAATGGAATATATTAAAGAGCATAAAGCAATTTTATTTATTGATGAAATACATAATATTGTAGGGGCAGGATCTAATGAAGGATCGCTTGATGCGGCTAATATTTTAAAACCATATCTTGCAAGAAACGATATTAGGTGCATAGGCGCAACAACTCTAGATGAATATTATCAATTTATTGAAAAAGATAAGGCGTTACTTAGAAGATTTCAAAATATTTTTGTGGAAGAACCAAGTTTAGAAGAAACACTGTATATATTAGAAAAAATAAAAACAACATATGAAGAATATCATAACATTAAATATACATCTAAACATATTAAAGATATTGTTGAAAAAGCATATAGATATATACCAACTAGAACATTTCCTGATAAAGCCATTGATATTTTAGATGAAGTAGGAGCAAGATATTCATTAACACATAAAGATGTAGATGAATTAATTAATGATGTTATCTTTGATATGAGTGGTTTAAAAGTAATAAGTTTAGAAGAACTGGATATATTAGAGCTAAATAATAAAGAATTAAAAAAGGCTTATAAAGAATTCTTAAATAATAATCATTTAGAGAAAAATATACTATCCTTAAAAGTTAATCCAGATTACAATATAAATAGTTTAAAAGAAGACTTAGAAAAAGTATTTGGATTTAACCAAGAAGAGTATTTAGAAATAGATTTAGATAGTTACTTTGAAGCAAGTTCATTGTCTAATTTAATAGGAGCATCAAAAGGATATGTAGGGTATGAAACTGGAGGAATTTTATCTGAACATATTATTAAATACCCATTTAGTTTAATATACTTTAAAAATTTAAATAGTGCACATTTTATAATTCAATCTTTTATTAAAAAGTTATTTGATAAACCTTATTTTAATGATAGCAAGGGTAGAAAAGTATATTTAACTAATACAATTATTGTTTACAATGAAGGAAAAGTAAATAGTAATCAATTAGGAATATTAGATAAAAAAAGCAAGTAAGGAGATTAATCTTTATTTGTTTTTTTATTTAAAAATATGTAAAAAAAATGAAAAGTGATATAATTGTTTAAAAAAGTAGTTAAAAAAGAATGAAGAAAAATGATTATTTATAAATATTAAATATATGGTAGTAAAGAGGTAAGTTAATGAAATATCAACTAGGAATTTTAGGTCTTGGTAAAATGGGAAGTAGTATTTTATCAGGGATTATTAAAAGTAAAATTTATCAAAAAGAAGAAGTTTTATTATTCGATGTAAATGATGAAATAAAGAAAAAATATACAGAATCAGGTTATATATTTAGTGATAATGAACAAGCATTAATAGATAATGTAGAAATGCTAATTCTGGCTATTAAACCACAAATGTTTAAGGTTCTTAATAATTTAAAAATAAAAGATGATTTAGTTGTAATCAGTATTGCGGCGGGGAAGACAATTGATGATTTAGAGGAAATATTTGGTAAACAACAATTTATTAGAGTTATGCCAAATACTCCATCTTTAATATCATATGGCGCAACTGCTATCACAAAAAGTGAAAATGTATTAGAAGAAACATTTAAAAAAGCTAAAAATATATTTTCATCTATTGGGATTGTAGAAGAAATTGATGAAACCTTAATGAATGAAATTATACCTGTAAATGGTAGTATGCCTGCATTTTTATATTACTTTGTTGAAGCATATATAGATGATGCGACTTCATATGGAATTCCATATGAAACCGCAAAACACCTTGCGTGTGAGGCAATAATTGGATCTGCCAAAATGATTCTAGAAACTGGTAAACCAATAGAAGAACTAATTAACGATGTTTGTAGTCCAGGTGGCGCAACGCTAGAAGGTTTAAGAGTTTTAAAGGAAAACAATTTCCAAGAAATTATTAAAGAATCTAATAAAGCATGTATTAAACGAGCATATGAATTATCAAATAAATAAAAATTAAAAAAATACGAGCACAAAAAAATTGTGCTCGTTTCTTTTGTTTAACATTTTTCTTTGATTGATTTTAAAATCGTGGTATAATAAGATGTTATAAGTGGTGATTTTTATGAAAATTTTACATGAAACTGATTATCGTATTCAATCTGTCAATCGACATTTAAAAAACATCTTAGAAGAAAACTACTATATTGAGCTAGGTTGTATTAATTACAAGATATTAACTAGACTATTAGAAGGTGAAGAGATTGATATCCAAGACTGCATTTATGATGAACTTGCAGAAGAAGGTATCGGACAAATCACCAATGATGAAAATAGTTTATCTTATCAAATATCTTATTTGCTACATTTACGCCAAAAGAGTTCTTCTTGTAAGATTTTTTTGACATGCAATATACTTAAATATACAGATAAAAATAACAAAGAACTATACGCACCGATTGTTTTAATCCCTATTTCAATCGATTATCAAAATGGAAAAATCATTAAATCATCAGAAGTAATACCTAATAAACTACTTATAAATGAGTTGTCTATAATAACTCAAGAAGATATAGATATTCCCGAACGTATAAATGGATTAACACAAATTGATGATTATTCATTTGAACTTGCGAAAAAGACAAAATTTGAATTCCAAATAGGGAACTTCTTAACATACGCCAATGTTGAATATCCAGACTTTAAAGGGGGAAGTGGATTCTTTGATATTGAACGATCTATTTATGAAACAACACCAAAAGATATAAACGAAGAATATTTCCAAACGGTAAATGCTATTTTACCAACTAATATTATTCAAAAACATATTTTACTAAAAGCAGCAAAGGGTGAAAGTTTTGCGGTTGATGGTAAAATCGGAAGTGGTAAAACATATACTATTTTAAATATTATTGCGGATAAAATATCTAAAAATAAAAAAGTTTTATATGTAAATCAAGATAGTGATGCCATTAGTTTATTTGAAAAATCCCTACGCGATAATCATATGGGAGCTTTCACATACAACTTTGAAAGAATCTATCCGATTGATGAACAAACAGAACTATTACTAACAGAGTTAAAATCTGATTCAAGTATTGAAGGTTTACCTAATGAGTTATTTGAATTTGAAGAAGCTAAATATAAAAAACATCATGGATTTACATACAAAGAAATAACAGAAAAAATAGCCTATTTAAAAAATAAGTATCGTTCCTTAGAAACTATTCATATTGAACCTAGACTTGAACATTTTGAAATCAATCAAGTATCACAAAGACTTGAAAGAATTGAAAATAATTTAAAATATATTGATCCATTAAAAGAAAATATTTGGATTAATTTTGAAAATTATTATAATTATCAAAATAGATTAGAAGTAATTAATTCAGTTACCGAATATAAAGATGCTCAATTAGAATTTAATAAATATCTATATGAGTTCTGTACAAGATATGATATTGTAATCCCTACTAATTTTGAAGATGCACATCGTTTAATTTCTGATGTTAAAATCTTCTCTTTGACAAAAGTTCCACCAAGATGGTCGGACGCAAAAGTGTATAAACAAGCGATTAAAGCAATTTCAGTTTTAGAAGAAGATATTAAAAAACTAAATGAATTAGAAAAGAATTATCGAAATTTAGTAGTACCAAATTATAATAAAGGTGATGTAGAAAGATTACTTGATATTATTTGTTATAACCATTTAAAAATGGATAATGACCAATATATCAATCAATTATTATCACCATATACTCCACTAGAAGGAATAATTAGTGGACTAATCAATGAGCGTAAACACATTAGATATACAGAATATGAGATAAGTCAAATGTTAGGTATGCGTGATTTACCTAACAATATATATCCATTCTTAATCAAACTTGAAAAATTACTTGCTCATACACCAATCCAACCTAATTGGATTAAAATGTGTGTTTTTAATCCGAAAGAACATTATATTATAAATGGTTCAATTGAAGAACTAATTATTAAAGCTCAAGAATTACAAGATGAAATCACTTTATATGCGATTAAACCAGAAATGTTCAAATATGAAGGATTGAAATTATTAACTAATAATGAAAAGTTTGAAAAAATTATTTCCAAAAATTATGACCGTAAGATAATGAGAAATAATAAAAAATCAGCTGATAAGTTATATCAATCTATTTTAGAATATATGTCAACAATGGATGATATTGTGAAACTTGTTAGTAAATATCACCTAAGTTCAAATTCAAAAATGGATGATTTCTGTAGTTCTTATCGCGATTGGATTGATTTTACTAATGGATTAGAAGAAGTTGAATATGATTTTTTAGTCGCATTAGTAGAAAGAAATGATGTCTTCTATTTACTTAAAAATAATAATTTGTTAAATTTAATTTCTGAATTTAATGAATTATCAGATAAGATTAATAATATCTTTAATCATATGGCTATTTATGGTATTCATATAGATGGAAATGGTATTTTAGAACAATTAGGTAATATTGATGATTGGATTGATTATTTAAAGAGAGTTATTAAAGCTAAAGAATCTTTATATAATATATATCTAAATAATATGAGTATTACGCATAAAGATATTATTAATATTGTTAATATGGATAGAGAATATTTTGGATTATTCCAAAAAACTGATGAACAAAATAATTTCTATTACAACTTACTTGGAGAATCATATCAAGGTTTATATACAGATTGTAGTTCAGTATATACACTAATAGAACATTTTGAAGCGTTCCAAAATAAACTTTCAAATAAACGTAAGATTACCACATTACTTAGTACTTTTGGATTTAAACAAATGGTTGAAGAATATAGTAATTTAGAGGCTTTATCAGAAAGAGTTATTAGAGCACATCGACAATTTAGTCGTTTCTTTAAAGGTGGACTTACAATGCTGCTTGAATGTGATTTAAATAAATGTGTTCAAATAATTCAACAATATGAGTTAAAAACTAATCAGTTAGCTTATGTTTTCACAATATTAGAAAGCTTAAGATATTTTGATAAATTAGGTTTAAAAACTTTATCAGAAGGAATTAAAACATCACTATATACTAAGAATTTAGTTGATCGTTATATATATTCAACATTTAAAATATATCGTGAGGAATTAATTTTACAAAACCCAATACTAGCAAACCCAGCTAAAATGTGGGATTACTTCGATATAGCTGAATCATATGAACAAGCGTATGGTTTAAATAATATTAGTGATTTAATTGAAAAAGCTAATAACATTGAAAAAAATATTAAAACTAGACGTAATATATCTAGTCATTTCATAGAATACAATAAATTAATGGAAAACGAATATCGTCATTGTTTAGTTTTCTTAGCTAACACTAATGTATTCAATAGTGATTTAAATTTATCTAGTTTTGATACAATTATTGTAGATGATTGTCATATTGCATCATCTAATAAATATCATCGAATTGAAGAAGGTCGCCAAGTTATATTATTTGGAGATAAAAACTTTAGAACATCTATTTCTAATAGTATTTTGAATCGTATTAATCCTGCATCTATCGTTCATCTAAATCGTAGATATTATCCAATTGGAGATTGTTTTAAAAATGATTATAGTGTAAATAATCAATATATTTATAAGTTTAATACTAATATTGATATTCAAAAACATGATAGTATTCAAAGTATTGTTGAAATGCTTGTATATTATCATAACCGTGACAATAATCCAAATCGAGTAGTTAACATTATAGTATTTAGTTCTCTTAGTAAACGTCAAGTATATACAGAATTAGTCACAAAGTTATTAGAAAATATGAATGGAATTGAAGTATTAAAACTATTATCAACTAAGATTAATATAATTAGTGGTGAAGTAGAAGATGCTTGCTATGCGGATGATGTAGTAATACTATTTGATGATATGAAAGACTTTGAACCATCTTTACAAGAATTAATATTTAAGAATTTTACGGTTGTTAGAAATAATATTGTTATTACATATATTGATCAAAAAGATGATAAGAAGAATAAAGAAATCGAACAAAATATTCATGATTTAATTAAGAAACCAACACCAGTTAAAAAGAATGTTGAAGGTGTTCTAGAATTAATTATTAATAAGTTCCATAAAAAAGGTGTTAAAACTAACCCTAATTTAGGAGTTTTTGACCTTGTTTTAAAATCTAATAATAATACTAATATTGGGATTATTATCGAAGGTAATAATGCTAATATGCCATATTATTCATTTGATGACTATCAATTCTTCTGTGAAGAATATCGTAAACATGGTTGGGAAGTATTTGTTTTCTATATGGAAGATATCATAGATAACTTAGATAAACGTGTTGATGAAGTTGTTTCGGTTGCGGAAAACAAAATAACAGATACTGTTCAATTATCTTTTGATGTTGAGGAACCAACTAATGAATAATAAAAGAAAGATTTTAAGTGAGTTATTAATAGAGATTAGAAATAATTCATCGGAACTAAAAAAGTTTAGAAAAAAGGTTAAAATGGCCCTTGATGAAGGTGTAGATATTAATTCTAAAATTTATCGTGGGAGAACTCTTTTACATTATGCGGTTAAGTATAATAGTAAAGGTATTATAAGAATTCTAGTTCAATTAGGTGCTAATCCTAATATATGTGATGATGATTTTAATACTCCATTACATTATGCGGTTGAGAATAATCACTATATTTCAACAAAAGAATTAATTAAATTAAATGCTGATATTGATATGCCTGGAGAATTTGATCAAACTCCACTACATATAGCGGTATTAAAAGAAAACTTAGATATAATTAAAGTTCTACTTGAAGAAGGGGCAGATATTAATCAAGTAGATGAAAAAAACTTAACCCCACTAGATTACGCAAGAGATGAAAAAAATAATGAAATAATTCTCTTTTTAGAAAAAATTGTTAAGGAGGAAAAATAATGAATTGGACTATTCTTAAAGGTATAGGTGAATATATTAAAAACTATACTGCAGGTCAAGCATTTGGATATTTCCGTTTAGCTATAGATTTATTAATTATTGTAGCCGCAATAGTTGTTATTTATAGAATATTAATGAAATATACTAATCGTCGTATATTATTCGTTATTACTGTTTGTTTAGCTATATTATTTATGTTAATTATTCTATTAGATTTACAAATTTTATATAAATTATATCCAATAATTGTTTTAGCAGTATTTGCGGTATTAATATACTTCAATGCCTCAAAAATTCGTGCATTCTTCGGAGATATCACTAAAAGCAAAAATGCGAAAAACTTTATGTTAGATGAAAGTGCTCAAGAAGAATTAATTTCAACATTAATTAAAAGTGTTGAATATTTATCAAGTCGCCAAATTGGGGCTATTATCACAATAGAAAAACAAGATTCACTTAATACATACATTAATAAAGGTACAAAATTAAACGCAGAAATCACATTCGAATTATTAAGTACAATCTTTATGCCAGGTACGGCATTACATGATGGAGCTGTAATTATTCGTGGTCAACACATTATGTGTGCAGCTGCTTTCTATCCATCAACTGACAAGAATGATATCCCAAAAAACTATGGTTCTCGTCACCGTGCAGCAATCGGTATTAGTGAAGTAACTGATGCTTTCACAATTGTAGTTTCTGAAGAAACAGGAAGAATTGCTTTAACTTTAGATGGTACTCTTACTCCAGATGTATCACTTGAAAGTTTACGTGTTTATTTAAAACAAAATATTATTGTTGAATAGGTGTAAATATGAATATATTAAGTGTAATTACCAACAATAATTTAACAGATATGTTCCTCGTATCAGCATCTTTATTAGTTTTAGTATTAACAATATTACAAATAATATTTTGTAAAAAAATACCTTTTATTTCTTTACCATTATTATTGGTATTAGTAGCTTTAAGTATTGTATTTGATAATAAAGTAATATATATTATTTTAGATGTTTTCTATGTTGTTGATATAGTAGTGGCAATATACGAATATATTAATAACTACAATGAAACCCTAAAAAGAGATAAACAAGCTAATAATATTTTAAGTAACACATGTTATGACTATTATTTTTCAACTGATCATAAAGATAATATTGTTGATGCATCCGAATCATATTTAGATTTAATAGGGTTAGACTTAAAAGACATCATTAAATCTAAAGGTCTTTCAACAATGTTATCAGAATTAAAAGTTAAAATGATTAACGGAGAAGTAAAAGAACAAGCTAAAGAATTAATGTTTTTAGCTAACTACAACAAAGCATGTGAAGAAAATCAATTATATCAATTTGATTTATTAGTAGAAATTGAAGGAGAAGATGTATTCCTAAAAGGAATTAATCAACCACTTTATCATAAAAATAAATTTATTGGTCGAAATGTTTATTTAATTCACGACAAAGTAGCAACCTTTGAAGCATTAAGAGAACAACTAAGAAGAGCTGTTTATGAAATTGAACTAACTCAAAAACAAAGTTATGCGTTAATGTCTTTAACAAAAAACGTAATTATGTATTTAGATTATAAAACAACTACATATGTTGCGACTGAAGCATTAAATACATATTTAGGAGTTACTCAAAAAGAATTTACGATAGATGAATTCTATCAAATGATTCACAATGATGACTTAAATTCATACAAAGAACAAGGGGCAATGATTAATTCATTAATGCCAACTCGTACGAAACTTCGTTTATATATTAATAAAAAATACTACGAAGTATATGATGATTCAATTTATTTAAATAAAGATTCAGGATTAGTTTCAATTATTTCCCTTGTTAGTGATCCAGAAATTGTAAGTCCAGTAAAACAACAAGAAGTAGTAGATGCTAATAAATGGGATGCTTTAGAAGAAAGCAACCCAGTTGATATAATGAATGAATTAATGAGTGATTTAAAAAAGGATGATAGTAATGAATAGTGGAATTATTCTAATGGCAGGTAGTGGGGAAAGAAGTCATCTTGGCTATAATAAAACCCTATATAACTACCTTGGTAAACCATTATTTATCCATTCTCTAGATGCTTTTTGTAATAATTCAGAAATTGATGAAGTATTTCTAGTAATTAATAAACAAGATGAAGAAAATATTAAAGATATGCTTAATGCATATGACAATGTTAAAATTGTTTATGGTGGAAAAACTAGAAATGAAAGTCTAAAGAATGCTTTAGAAAAAGCAAAAGGTGATAAAATAATCGTTCATGATGCGGCTAGACCAAATATTACCCAAAACGACATTAAACTAATTATCGATTCTCTTGATGAATATGATTTATCAACGTTATATCATAAAGTAGTTGATACTATTAAAGATGGAGTAAAAACTTTAAATCGTGATAATTTAAAAGCTGTTACTACTCCTCAAGGATTTAGAAAAAAATGTGTACCAGTAATTCTAGATAATAATCAAAATGTTCTAGATGAATTACAAATTTTTGAAGATAAACCAACTTATAAAATCGGTTTTGTGGAAGAAACACATGATAATAAAAAATTTACAAATCCTAGTGATTTTGAAAATCCTGAATATTTAATTGGACATTCACTAGATTTTCATCCTTTAGTAGATAATAGACCTCTTATTCTAGGTGGAGTAAAGTTTGATTATCCGAAAGGATTATATGGACATAGTGATGCGGATGTTGTGTATCATGCGGCAACAGAAGCAATTATTGGGGCCCTTCAAATGGGTGATATTGGAACACTATTTCCTGATAATGATGATAAATATCTAAATATTGATTCTAGTTATTTCTTAAAATATATGAAGAATATACTAAAAGAAAAAGAATATAAAGTAAATAATCTTGATGTTATTATTTATTTAGAAGAACCAAATCTTAAAAAATATAAACGAGAAATGGCTAAAAATATTGCTTATAGCTTAGGCATTGAGGAAGACATAGTAAATGTAAAAGCAACAACTATGGAAAAATGTGGTGTGATAGGTAATAAAGAAGGAATATCATCAGA
>JAEIGA010011242.1_pt1 | contig 13590 bp, 10 predicted proteins | sample 9270691 | NCBI WGS metagenome assembly JAEIGA01 (sample SAMN17057246, study PRJNA624740) | gut metagenome | biome: biome; isolation source: fecal sample | host: Bos grunniens | place: China: Xizang | collected 2019
CTTCTGAGCACGAGCGCTACTTGGTAGAGGAGCACTTCAAGCGCCCAGTAATCTTGATCAACTATCCTAAGGAGATCAAGGCCTTCTATATGAAGCAGAACGACGATGGCAAGACAGTACGTGCTATGGACGTTTTGTTCCCACAGATTGGAGAAATTATCGGTGGTTCGGAGCGTGAGGCAGACTTTGGCAAGCTTTGTGCAAGAGTTGACGAGTTGGGCATGAGCCGCAAGGAGCTTTGGTGGTACCTCGACACACGTCGTTGGGGTTCGGCACCTCACTCTGGCTTCGGCCTCGGCTTCGAGCGTCTGCTCTTGTTCGTCACAGGTATGGGCAACATTCGTGATGTTATCCCATTCCCACGTACGCCAAAGAACGCAGAGTTCTAAACCGACACAATGCCTTACAAACGGCCGGCCCAAGGCTGGCCGTTTTTTAATGTTAAGGTACAATAAAATCAATGAACAATGGCAAACCGACTTCAACAAACCATTGCGCTGCAGACCAAAATCTCGCCGCAACAAATCCAGATGATTAAGCTTCTGGAGCTCCCAGCAATGCAACTCGAGGAGCGCATAAAGCGTGAAATCGAGGAAAACATCGTGTTGGAGGAGGAGCCTGAAACACAGAGTGATGGCGACGATGCGCCAACAAAAATATCGGTCGAGGAGTATATTGGCCGTGAGGACGATACGCCATCGTATAAGGCCCGCATCAATAACTTCTCGAAGGACGACAAGCAGCGCCCCGTATATATCTCCGAGGGTAGATCTCTTGGTGAGTCACTTATCGAGCAGCTACGCTTCCGCTCACTATCCGACTATGAACTGACAATAGCGGCCTACATCGTTGGCAGCATCGACGATGACGGCTACCTGCGTCGTGACCTTATATCATTAAGCGACGACCTGGCCTTCACTCGTGGCATGGACGTGTCGGTCGAGGAGCTTGAGCGCCTGCTACACATAGTGCACGAGCTCGAGCCTGCGGGCATTGGTGCACGCTCGCTCCAAGAGTGCCTTCTTCTTCAGATGCCTGAGCATACACTCGACAGCAAGACTAAGCTATTGGCGCACAAGATTATATCGGCACACTTCGAGGCATTTGCCAAGAAACACTACGAGCGACTTATGGTCCGCCTTGGCTGCAGCGAGGATGAGTTCAAGGAGGCTATCGACTACATACGTGGCCTCTCGCCCAAGCCTGGCAACCTATATACCGAAGGTGGCATCGACACCACGCCATACATCACTCCCGACTTCCTCTTAGATAATAGCGATGGCGAGCTTAGGCTGATGCTCAACTCGCAGGGGATTCCCGAGGTGCGCATATCTCGCCGCTACAAGGATATGATGCGTGACCTTGTGTTGCCCGATGGCACAATAAAGGCTGAGGATAAGGAGGCTGTGCAGTTTGTCAAGTCGAAGATAGACTCGGCAAAGTGGTTTATATCGGCTATAAAGCAGCGCCACGACACACTCATGCGTACCATGCAGACAATACTCGACTTCCAGCGTGAGTACTTCCAAGATGGCGATAAGAGCAAGCTTAAGCCAATGATCCTAAAGGATATAGCCGACCGCACAGAGCTCGATGTGTCGACAATTTCACGTGTGGTGAATAGTAAGTACATACAGACTCACTTTGGCATTATTTTGTTGAAGTCGCTCTTCTCGGAGGCTATGCTCACATCGTCGGGCGAGGAGGTGTCGAGCCACGAGATAAAGACTATTTTGAGCGAATATATCGACAACGAGGATAAGCGCCACCCACTCACCGACGAGAACCTGATGGATATCCTCAACGAGCGTGGCTACCGCATAGCACGTCGCACCGTGGCAAAATATCGAGAGATGCTCGACATTCCCGTCGCCCGCATGCGTAAGCAGATATAACAAATTAGGCTGACCACTGTAGTCAGCCTAATTTTGTTTCATAGTTACTCTAATTCTTTACTCTGCGATATTGCCGAGAGCCATGTTTGTATTGCGAATGATGGTCATCGTTGACTCGTCCTCAACAAATATTGAGTTTAGGCCCTGCTGCTCTTGTGCTGGATCGCCAGTATAGTCGTCGCCCTTAGCCCAATACTCGTGGTCCTCGACATTTGTCTGGGCATAGCCACCCCAGCTCCAGAAGTTACAACCAGCAAAGACGCCATTCTCGTTCTTCGACTTCACGATAAGGTCGAAAACGAAGGTGTAGTACATATCACGGCAGGTAACAGGGCTTCCCTTATGGAAGTCCATATTATCACGTGGCATACCAAACTCCTCGACAACAACGGGCTTATTAATCTTCTGGCCAAGCTCAAGGTGCATGTTGATATACTCCTCGGTATTCTCGCACGACTTCTGTAAGTCCTCACGCATAGCGTCGCCACGCATCCATCGCCAGTTGTAAGGCCATACATGGCAGTTGATATACGAAATCTCGTCTATAGCGTGAATCTTCTCGCACAAATCCATGTCCCACTCGCAACCATAGAAGCCCTCTGAGCCTGTAGAAATCATGTGGTTAGGATCGAGCGAGCGGATAAGCTTTGCCGATGTAGCGAGCCAATCGGCGAAGTGCTCCTTGTTGCTCTGCTCCTTAGAGCTGAAGGCACGTGGCTCGTTAGATATCTGCCATGAGAAGATTGCTGGATCGTCGATATACTTGATGCCTGTGTAGCGGTTTGTGCGGCTCACAATGAACTTAACATGGTCATAAAATATCTGCTTAGCACGCTCGTTACGCACAAATTCGCCAGCAAAGGTGTTGTACGAGAACCAGCCGTCGACACGTGGAACAAGAACAGGGGTGTTGTTAGCCCAAGCAACATACTGAGTGTAGCCGCCACTCCACTCCCAAGCATTGTTGAAATATAGCACGGCGGTCATATTGCGCTTGCCGAGCTCCATCATAAGATAGTCGAGGCCCGCCAACACATCGTCGTTATACTCGCCTGGCTTAGGTTGGAGGTTAGGTTCAATCTTACCAAGGAGGCCATTCTCACCCTCGCCACCAACCAAAATACGAAGGTTGTCGATGCCGTTAGCCTTCATAAAGTCGAGCTCCTTGCACAAGCGCTCACGGTTGCCACCCTCGCCCTCAGAGCCGAGGATTGCGCCATACCAGAAGTTGGTGCCTACAAAGTAGTAGGGCTTGCCATCACGCATAAACTGACCATTCTCGACAGTGATGATACTCTGCTTAGGGTTCTTCTCGGCGTTGCAAGCAACCATTGCCACTGCAACAACCAAGCTCAAAATAGTAAATAGTTTTTTCATATTCTAAGGTTTTTATGTTTCGATATTTCGGCAAATATACAAAAAATTGTGAAAAGGACAAACTGCAAAGCGAGGGAAGAGGGTGGGCGATATAGGGTTAGACGAGTTTAAACGGGCACGAGGGGTTACGATGTAAACACATATTACCTCATAGTAGCTCATCGAAACTCATAATAACCCATTAGCCTCACCGTCATTTTTGGGCGATTCGCCATTTTTTTTGCTAAACATAGCGAGAGTTTGCTAAAAAATCACTATCTTGCGCACAAATATTTATAATAATAGGTGTCGCCAAAGCTAAGTTGTTGCATACCAAACTGGTGGGTTTGTGCGTTATTGACATAGGCCGCATGCCACGCAACAAATGAAACGACACAAGAGATGAGTAGACAAAATTAACTTAAAATACTTTTGAACCATGAAAAAGCTAATGTTTTTGATGTTCGCCCTTGTAATGGGCTTCAGCGCTTCAGCTCAGACTTTGCCTGATGTAAAGATTGAGAACCAGGAGGGCAAGGTAATCTCAGTACGCGAGATTGTTGACGGCACACCAATGATCATCTCATTCTGGTCAACAACTTGCAAGCCATGTATCATGGAGCTTAACGCCATCAACAACAACCTCCCAGATTGGTTGGAGGAGGTAGACATGAAGGTTGTTGCAGTATCTGTTGACGACGCTCGTACAGTAAGCCGTGCACGTGCCATGACTCAGGGCCAGGGCTGGGACGACTACACATGTCTTTACGACAAGAATCAGGATTTCAAGCGTGCTATGAACGTGAGCCTCACTCCTCACACTTTCATCGTTGACGGCAAGGGCAACATCGTTTACTCGCACTCAGGCTACACTCCAGGTAGCGAGGAGGAGCTCTTCGAGAAGATTAAGGCCCTCAAATAATTATCCGAAAACTTTTGTCCGAGGGAGTTACTAAGCGGTAACTCCCTTGTGTGCAAAAATATAAACTTTAGAGAATGAAGAAATTTTTACTCTTTTTGGGCGTTGCACTATGTGCAACTTTTGTGGCTAATGAGGCTTCTGCTCAGATCAAGGTTGGCGAAGGTCAGGTATCTATCGCCTTGGAGAGCAACAGCAGCTACTACATGAAGGATAAGACTCTCGAGAACATCGGACTTGTTAAGCCCGATGAGCGCATTCGTGGCAACTTCGGTTCTAACGACTTCCTCAAGGTAGACTACACCTTGGGTAAGTTCTCGGCAGGTATCCAGGTTGACGCCTATCTCCCTGGCCTCTATGGCTACGACCTCTACACCTATCAGCAGCGTGACTCTAAGCTCTCGGGCTTCCTCACAAAATACATCCAGTGGGAGGATCAGAACTGGGGTGTTCGTGTAGGTGACATTTTCGACCAGTTTGGTAACGGTCTTATCTTCCGCTCATACGAGGATCGCAACCTCGGCTTCAACAACTCGTTGGCAGGTGCTCGTGCCCACTACAACTTCAACAACATCCTTACTGCTAAGGTGTTGGCGGGTGCACCACGTCTTTACGATGTTCGTTCAAACAATATGATCTATGGTGCCGACCTCTCATTGTCGCTCTCTGACCTTTTGGGCTGGTTCGACGGCTTGGCTGCCATCGAGGCGAGCTACGTAGGCCGCTACGACAAGGATATCACAGCCTTCAACATGGAGGATTGGCAAACAGGCGAGATCACTAATAGCCTCGAGGGCAAGCAGTTCCTAAACATGCTTTCAGGCCGTGTTAACTTCGAGTATGCAGGCTTCAGCCTTCGTGGTGAGTATGCTGGCAAGCTCAACGAGGACTTGTTCAACCCTACACTCCCTATGGCTAAGGGTAACGTAATCTACCTCGACTTGGGTTACAACTACAAGCGCTTCTCGGCATCGGCAACATTCCGTCGCATGGAGAACATGACAACATCTATCGACAACCGTCCTATCGGTATCGGTGGTGGTAATGTCATGAACTATGTACCATTGCTCACTCGTCAGCACACCTACTCACTCGCAAACCTCAATCCTTATCGTGGTTCAAGCGTGCACACTGGTGGCGAGGTAGGTGGTCAGATCGACTTGTTCTACTCGTTGCGTAACCCTAAAGTGCGTAACAAGTATTGGAACTTCCACGCTAACTTCTCGATGTTCAACACCATCGACCACTACAACCCTATGTTCATGCAGGAGATGGAAGGTCGTAACGTATGGCTCGACTTCAACTTCGACGTTGAGCGCCAGTGGAACAAGCAGCTCAAGACCACATTCCTCTACTCATTCCAGCGTTGGGACGAGGAGATCAACCACTACGACTCTTTCGAGCCTCACTACTGCTCATCGCACATCTTCGTAGGTGATGTAACATACAAGTTCAACAAGAAGCACTCTATGCGCTTCGAGGCTCAGTATCTTGCCTCTAACGACTACGAGGGCGACTGGGTAGCTGCGACTATCGAGTATAACCTCGCTCCAAAGTTCAGCTTCTACATCAGCGATATGTGGAACTGCGAGAAGATGCAGGATGGTGCTTATGGCAACTACTACATGGACCTCAACACATACGAGAGCGACCACTACCTCTTGCACTACTACCAGGTGGGCGCAAGCTTCACTCACAACAGCTTCCGTGCTCAGCTATCTTATGGCCGCAACCGTGCAGGTTTCGTATGCTCGGGTGGTGTATGCCGCTTCCAGCCAGCCTACACAGGTCTTAACCTCGCTATCACACTATCGTTCTAATCATATAGAATCGTTGAGAATATGAAATTCGTTAAGTTTTTTGCGCTTATAGCAGCTGCTGCGACAATGTTCGTGGGCTGCGAGCCTGTAGTAAATAATACAACTGCCGAGGGCGACATCACCCTTAGCGCCGAGACTGTTGTTGAGGTTAACACCCCTATCCACTTTGTTGTTAAGGATAGCAACGGCACAGATGTTACCGCTGGTGCTACCATCTACGACAAGTCACACGACTTTGTGCAGGTAGAGAACCCATTCACTCCTACCGAGGATGGCGACTACACCTTCTACGCTGTTGTTGGCGACGCTATCTCTAAGGACTTCAAGGTGACTGTAACCCCTGAGGTTCCAGCACTCCCAGAGGATACCGATGCTGCTAACACATCGTTCAAGCACCGCATCTTGCTCGTTGACCACACAGGCAACACCTGTGGCTACTGTCCACAGATGATGAAGGCATTGAAGGAGATCGAGGAGACCGAGGGCTATCACGGCAAGTACTACGAGGCTATGTCGCACTCGTATAGCAACACCGACCCTGCGTTCTCGGGTGCTGCAGCTTCTATCAGCTCGCACTTTGGTCTTCAGGGCTACCCTACGCTCACCTATAACTTCTACCACCCAACATCGTCGAGCTACAATGCCGAGCATATCAAGAGCCAGATCAACGCCTTGTGGAAGGAGAATGCTGATGCTGGCATTGCCGCATCAACAAACTTGGCTGCTAAGTCGGTTGTTGTAAATGCCGAGGTAAAGGCTGCGGTAGAGGGCGAGTACAGCATCACAGCGTGGTTGTTGGAGGATGGAATCTACGCTAAGCAGACAAATGCTACTGCCGAGTGGATGAACACCCACAACAATGCTATCCGTCAGGCTGCCACAACATCGCCTCTCACAGGCTATGAGCTTGGCACATTGGAGGCTGGCGAGACTGCTGAGCAGATTCTTAACCTCACCATCGCTCGCGACACATGGAACCGTGACAACATGAAGGTTATGCTTATCGTGTCGAAGAAGGGTGCTAACAACCGTTTCGACGTTGCCAACGTGGTTATCTGCCCTATCAACGACTCTGTGACATACGACTATAACAACTAATTATCAATAACTAAAACTATTTAAAACAATGAAAATCACTAAGTTTTTTGCGCTTATGTGCGCAGCTATTGGTTTTGTTGCTTGCGAGCCAATCGTCAATAACGAGCCAGCTCCTGAGGTAACAGGCTCGATCACCCTTGAGGCAAGCAGCACTACTGTTGAGCTTGGCGAGTCAGTAACTTTCACTGCTACAATGAAGGATGCTGAGACTGGCGAGATCACCGACGTTACTGCTTACGTATCAATCTACGACAGCGAGCTCAACAAGATTTCAAATCCATGGACACCTGAGTTTTCAGGTAGCTACACATTCAACGCTACTTTCGGTGCTGAGTCATCAAACAACGTAACTATCACCGTTATGGCTCAGATGCCTGAGATCCCTGCTGATCCAGATCCATCAAACACTAAGTTCAACCACCGTGCTGTTATCATCGACCACACAGGTGTTAACTGCGGTTACTGCCCTATGATGACTGAGTCACTTCTTCTTCTCGAGAAGTCAGAGTGGCACGGCTACTACAACGAGGTTACTTGCCACGCTGGTTCAATGGCTGGAGGCGACCCAGGTAACTCAGCTGCAGCAAACGCTTTGAACGAGATGCAGAAGCCTAACGGTTATCCTAACCTCAACATCAACTTCTACACTGCTATCGTAGGTAACTATGGTGGTGCAAGTACTGTAAACTACATCGCTCAGGCTCTTAATGGCTACATCAAGAAGGATGGTGCTGATGTAGGTATCTCAATGGCAGTTGCTGGCGACAGCACAGGCCTTTACTGCGCTGCTCAGGTTAAGTCTGCAAAGTCTCAGGAGTACAAGGTTGTTGCATGGTTGCTCGAGAGCGGCATCTACAGCCCTAACCAGGCAGGTGCTTCTAAGGACTACCACAAGCTCTACAACTACGCTCTTCGTAACATCTCTGGCTCATACTCTAAGACAAATGTTCAGGGTGAGTCTATCGGCGTACTCGCTGAGGGCCAGACTTACGACTGCGCATTCGAGCTTCCTATCACAAGCACAAAGTGGAAGTATGAGAACATGGGTGTTCTTGTAATCGTTTCTGCTAAGGATTCAAGCAACCGCTGGGAGGTAGTTAACTCATTGTACTGCTCACTCAACGATGGTGAGAAGACTTACGAGTACATCAACTAATTCGTTAGTAGATACCAACAATAAGGGGTTGCCGCATGGCAACCCCTTTATTATGTTTATAGCGTATTGATTAGATCTTGCAGCGCAAGAAGCCGATGCCAAAGCGCTCGACAGCAGCACGCTCCAAATCCTCACGTACTGATGGATCAGCAACCGAGATAAGCAACTTAGCACGCTGGGCCAACGACTTGTTGCGCAAGTAGACGATGCCGTGCTCTGTGGCGATATACTGAGCCTGGAAGCGGGTGGTGACAACACCTGCACCCTTAGTGAGTGTAGGCACAATCTTCGACTGGCCCTTAGAAGTGATAGATGGCAGAGCAATGAAGCACTTGCCGCCCTCAGACAAAGCACCACCATACATAAAGTCGTGCTGGCCACCAACACCCGAGAAGATGCGCTCGCCGATACTATCGGCGCAAATCTGACCTGTAAGGTCGATCTCGATAGCTGAATTCACGGCCATAACCTTAGGGTTCTGACGAATGTTCTGTGGATCGTTAGTCCAAGCAACATCACGGATTACTACGTCACGATTGTTGTGCAAGTAGTCGTATAGGCGCTGGCTACCCAAGCACAAGCAAGCAAGCGACTGACCAGGATAGAGCTTCTTGAGTGAGTTGTCGATGATACCCTTCTGGATAAGAGGCACAACACCATCTGTCATCGCCTCGGTGTGCAAGCCGAGGTGCTTGTGGCCATGCAATGCATCGAGAACAGCATTGGGAATACCACCTACACCAATCTGCAATGTAGCGCCATCAGGAATCTCCTGAGCGATGAAGTTACCGATACGGCGCTCCACGTCGTTAGGAATAACCGTAGGCACCTCTACCAATGGCTCGTCGCCACGCACCATAGCATCGATCTTCGACACGTGGATGACAGGATCGCCAAAGGTGCGAGGCATATACTTATTCACCTGCGCAATAATAACCTTTGAGCACTCCACAGCCGAGAATGCAAGGTCGGCAGATACGCCATACGAGCAGTAGCCATCCTCGTCAGGCTCCGACACGTTGAGCAGCGTAACATCCAAAGGCACCTGGCCCGAGCGGAACAAGAAAGGTATCTCGCCAAGGAAGGCAGGGATGGTCTGTGCCACACCCTCGTTGATAGCCTTACGTAGGTTGTTGGCAACAAAGAAGCTTAGTGGCTCGAACGAGTCACGAAGCTCAGCCTTAGCATAAGGAGCATCGAAGCGACCAATGGCAAAGGCTGTGTAGACCTTAACATCACGAAGTTCGGGCGCACGGTCGGTCATGGCCTGCACCAACACCTCGGGTATAGATGTCGAGCCCTGGATATATACCGAGTCACCCGACTTGATAAGTTTGACGGCCTCAGCCGCACTTACTAAATTCATACTTATTAGGTTTATAAAGGGCTGTCCTCAGCGGGCAGCCCCTATTAATTAATAGTCCTGAGAGAATAGACGCAAACGCTTGTCGAGCTCATCGTACTGATAGTCCGAAATCATCGACACGCAACCACGCAAGCCCTCACGTGAGCTGCCCGTAGGTGTTAGTGTGATAGCCGAGATACCGTAGTAGATAAGCTTGTTGATAAGCTGCTCGCCTGTCATATCCTTATAGCCGAACGTGAAGAAGAAGCCGTCGCTGACCTCCTGATCGCAGTCCTTGTCGTAAACAATGTGGAAGCCGTTCTTAATCATAATCTCCTTAACACGCTCTGCACGACGTGCATACTCACGTGTGTGACCCACGAAGTCGAGGCGACCGTCAGATGCGGCACGGAACATAGCAGCCAAAGCATACTGTGCTGAGTGAGGCACACCTGATGAAAGAACGTAGAGAATGTTGAAGATGAAGTTGCGACGGAACTGACCATCGTTACCATAGCGCTCGGCAAAGCCCTCATAGCAACGCTCAGCAAGTGCTGGGTTCATAGCCACAACAGCGATACGCTGACCTGCATATGAGAACATCTTCGAACCCGACAAGAGGTGAATGCAGTTATCAGTGTAGCGAGCAACAGATGGCTGATATGGAGCCTCGAAAGGCTTCGAGCGATCCTCACGGAAGTCCATGTTTAGATAAGCTAAGTCCTCGATAACGATAACATCGTGCTTGGTAGCCATGCGACCGATAATCTCGAGCTCCTCCTCGTTAAGACACATCCACGTAGGGTTGTTAGGGTTAGAGTAGATCATACCCGCAACACGACCTGACGAGAGTATCTCCTCGAGCTTCTCCTCGAGCCTCTTGCCACGATAGTCGATAACGTCGAACGACTCGATGCGAATGCCTTGAACCTTACACTGCGACTTCTGAACAGGGAAGCCTGGATCGATAAAGAGGATAGTGTCACGGTCCTTGCGCATCTGAGTAAGTGCCATGAAGGTAGCAAAAGCACCCTGCATAGAGCCTACAGTAGGCACGAAGCACATAGGAGGAATGTCGAGGTTGATGAATGCCTTAACAAAGCGTGATGCCTCCTTAGTCAAAGGCTCGATACCAGTGATGAGTGGGTACTTAGAGCCGCAACCAGCCAACAACGCCTCGTGCTCAGCCTCAATACCAATCATCTCGGCAGGAAGACCAGGCTCGCCAATCTCCATGCGGATATACTCAACACCCGTCTTAGCCTCGATATCCTTAACAACGCTCACGAACTGGCGGATAGATGCCGCACCAAGCTCCTTGGCGTTGCGAAGACCGTTGGCAATACAGATGTTATCTACGGTTTGCTTATCTAATGGTCTCTCCATGGTCTTGCTATTTTTTGATAGAGTTTTCATAGCCTGCACGTACTGCAGCAAGGTTCTTCTCGATAACCTCCTCGCCCTTGCGAGCAAAGATGCGACGGATACCTGCCTCTATTTTCTCAAACTCAATGTCGAGCATAGGAATAGCTGCACCCAACAACACCATGTTAGCAGCCTGCTGTGGAGCACCTGCCTCCTTGGCAAGCTCCTCAACATTTAGCGATACGCAGTGTGGCAATGCCGCAAGGTGCTTGTTTAGCTCCTCCTGGTCAGGGTAGTTAGGAATGTTGATGAAAGGCACGTTAGATGTTACCACCCAGCCGTCCTTCTTCAAATACTCCAAGTAGCGCAAAGCCTCCATAGGCTCCAACGATATGATGATGTCAGCACCACCCTTTGCAATAAGGTCAGAGGCAATAGGCTCGGTAGAGAGGCGCAAGTTACTCTGCACATCGCCACCACGCTGGCTCATACCATGAACCTCAGCCTGCTTGATGTTCCAACCCTCAGCCATCGCAGCCTCGCCAATGACTGTGGCAATCGACAAGATACCCTGTCCGCCGACGCCTGCCAAAATAATATCTTTTTTCATGATAGTTTACGTTTAATGTTGTTAGCCACCTTACTCATTCTTTGCAGCTGCACGTGCCTTAGCATGACGCTTTGCTGTCTGAATACACTCACGGCGAGGAATTACAACAGATACACCATTGTACTCAATCTCCTCACGAAGAATGTTCTTGATCTCCTCCATGTTCTTTGGTAGAGGCACAACAACACGTACGTGCTCAGGAGCAACGCCCACACCACGGCAGATATCCTCAATCTTACCAGTACCTGCTGAGTCCTGACCACCGGTCATACCTGTTGTGAGGTTATCAGAGATAACGATAACAACATTTGCCTTAGAGTTTACGCAGTCCAACAAGCCGGTGATGCCTGAGTGAGTAAATGTAGAGTCGCCAATAACTGCAAATGCAGGGAACTGGCCAGCATCTGAAGCACCCTTAGCCATGGTGATTGAAGCACCCATCTCAACGCAAGCGTGAAGAGCCTGGAATGGAGGCAAAGCACCCAATGTGTAGCAGCCGATATCGCCAAAGATGCGTGGGTTCTCATACTCTGCAGCAACCTCGTTTAGCGCCTTGTACATGTCACGGTGACCGCAACCCTGGCACAATGCTGGTGGACGTGCTACAACGATGTCGTCAGCCTCAAGCCTCTCCAAAGCGGCCATGCCCAATGACTTACGTACTGAGTCAGGGTTGAGCTCGCCAACACGTGGAAGGTCGCCAGTTAGACGGCCCTTAACAGCAACTGTTGATGGAACGATAGCACGTACCATCTCCTCAACAACAGGCTGTCCCTCCTCCATCACGAGAATCTCCTTAGCGCCGTCCTCAACCATCTTCTCGATAAGAGCCACTGGAAGTGGATACTGCGACACCTTCAATACGCTGCGCTCCTCACAGTTTGCGCAGTTCTCCATGTAGTAATTATAGGCGATACCTGTTGCGATAACGCCACGCTCAGGGTTAGTGCCCTTGCGGTAGAAGTTGTACTTAGACTCTACCGATGCCTTCATAAGGTCATCCTGCTGAGCAAGAAGCTGAACATAGCGCTTCTTAGCGAATGCTGGCAACAAAATCCATGTGCGAACATCCTCAGGACGGTTGATCTCGTTCTGCTTGCGAGGAGTCTCCGTTACCTCAACTACGGCACGTGAGTGAGCCATACGTGTTGTCACACGCATCAATACTGGGAGCTTCACAGCCTCCGATAGCTCGAATGCTGCACGTGTCATCTCGTAAGCCTCCTGCTGGTTTGATGGCTCGAAGATAGGCATCATCGCAAACTTGCCATAGAAGCGAGAGTCCTGCTCGTTCTGTGATGAGTGCATTGATGGATCGTCGGCAGCAACAACAACCAAACCACCATTAACGCCAGTCATTGCAGAGTTAACAAATGGATCGGCAGCCACGTTCATACCGACATGCTTCATGCAGACCAAGGCACGCTTGCCCATGTACGACATACCGAGAGCACCCTCCATAGCGGTCTTCTCGTTAGTTGCCCAGCGGCAGCAAATCTTGTTCTCTGCATCGCCACGCTTCTCCTCACGTAGCTGAATAAACTCAGTAATTTCGGTTGACGGAGTACCTGGATAGGCATAGACACCTGACAAGCCAGCGTCGATAGCAGCCTGAGCAATAGCCTCGTCACCGAGAAGTAGTTTTCTCATATCTTAAAATGTTTTAGGTTTGTTATCTTTTTTAGGTTGTCTATCTGTCAAAGTTACGACTTTTTTCTTAGAATAAGAAATAAAATATGAAAAAAGTGAGAAGAGAGCAATAAGATTAGGGGCAATAGGGTCGATAAGGTAGATAAGGTCGATAGGGTCAATAGGGTCGATAAGGTAGATAAGGCAAGAGTATCACAACCCTATCTTCCCTATCTTCCCTATTCTCCCTATGCCCCTGCCTTCCGGTGCGCACAAATTTCTTGTCAGAAGGGCGCCGAGTGCTACACTCGGCAAAAATGCCACCGATGGGTAGTACTAGATGTACGTCCCATTGGTGGCATTTTTTCTAGGGGCCGCAATCGACCCCTTATCACAA
>JAEIGA010011243.1_pt1 | contig 13588 bp, 8 predicted proteins | sample 9270691 | NCBI WGS metagenome assembly JAEIGA01 (sample SAMN17057246, study PRJNA624740) | gut metagenome | biome: biome; isolation source: fecal sample | host: Bos grunniens | place: China: Xizang | collected 2019
GCATCAACCATTGCCTGTACAGCAATCGGAAGTCCGTAGAGATTGATAAATCCTTCTGAATCCTTCTGGTTGTAATCGCTTTCGCCAAAGGTTGCAATTTCTTCACTGTAAAGTGAGTAATCACTCCATACGCCTGCGTTAATCATATTGCCTTTGTAAAGCTTAAGTCTTACCTTGCCTGTAACCTTTTCCTGAGTTTTGTCAACAAAAGCACTGAGTGCCTCACGAAGGGGCGTAAACCACTGTCCGTTGTAAACAAGCTCTGCAAAGGTGATAGAAAGCTTCTGCTTTTCGTGGAGTGTCATTTTATCAAGACAGATTGATTCAAGCACGCTGTGTGCCTTGTAAAGGATTGCACCGCCGGGTGTTTCATATACGCCGCGGCATTTCATACCTACAAGACGGTTTTCAACAATGTCAAGAAGACCGATACCGTTCTTTCCGCCAACCTCGTTTAATGCAAGGATGATTTCCTTTGCGCTCATAGCCTTATCGTTAAGCTTAACGGGAACACCCTGCTCAAAGTCAAGGGTGATATATGTAGGTTCATCAGGTGCCATAATGGGAGATACGCCCATTTCAAGGAAACCGGGCTTTTCGTACTGCGGCTCATTACCTGTATCTTCAAGGTCAAGTCCCTCGTGAGAAAGGTGCCAGAGGTTCTTATCCTTTGAATAGTTTGTTTCACGGTTAATCTTGAGAGGAACATTGTGTGCCTCTGCATATTCGATTTCCTCTTCACGTGATTTTATATCCCATATACGCCAGGGAGCAATGATGGGCATTTTAGGTGCAAAATGCTTGATAGCAAGCTCAAAACGTACCTGGTCATTACCCTTACCTGTACAACCGTGACAGATTGCATCTGCACCCTCTTTAAGTGCGATGTCAACAAGTCCCTTTGCAATACAGGGACGTGCGTGGCTTGTACCGAGGAGGTATTCCTCATAAATTGCGCCTGCCTTCATTGTGGGAATGATGTAGTCGTTTACATATTCCTCAGTAAGGTCAAGCACATAAAGCTTTGAAGCACCTGTTTTTATTGCTTTTTCTTCAAGCCCTTCAAGCTCATCATTCTGACCTACGTTTCCTGCAACGGCAATAACCTCGCAGTTGTTGTAGTTTTCTTTAAGCCACGGAATAATTATTGATGTGTCAAGTCCGCCGCTGTAGGCAAGGACTACTTTTTTAATATCTTTCTTATCCATTTTTAAAATCTCCTTTTCATTTTTGCAGATTACTTAAAGTCTTCGTAATCAAAAATGCGAAGTTCGAAGTTCGGAATTCGAAATGAAGGTAGGTTTTTGCTGTGACAAAAACCTTCTTTTTTATCGGATTTGCACTACTTTTAGTAATCTGAATGTTTTTTGTTGTTTGAATAAATAGAGTATAACACTAAATGTATAATTATGCAATAGTTTTTGCATAAAAATTCATAAATTCTTAAATATTGGCGCATAGAACGTGTGTTTATGCACCAATATTCATCCTTATAAGTTTTTTGTAAATGATAATCAGTAGAAAATTGTTAACAAATTTCTTTCCGTCATTTCGCATTTCGAATTTAGTATTTAATATTCATAAATTCCCTCGAATACCTTTTCGGCATCACCTGTTAAGAATACACCCTCATCAGTGTAGCGAACGATAAGCTCGCCGCCCTCAACTCTTACTGAAATGTCGGTATCCTTGTCACAGTAGCCGTTTTCAACTGCCGCAACTGCCGCAGCGCACGCACCCGTTCCGCAGGCAGGTGTTTCACCGTTACCACGCTCCCAAACCCTCATCCTGATGGTACGCTTATCAATAATCTTAACAAATTCTGTATTGATACGCTCGGGGAAGATAGGTGCATTTTCAAATCTGGGACCGATTGTTTCTACATCAATGTTATATACATTGTCACAGATAACAACACAGTGCGGATTGCCTATAGACACACAAGAAATATCATACTTCTTTCCGCCGATTGTAACCTTTTCGTTAATTACCTTATCACCGGGCATATCAACGGGGATAAGAGCGGGACTAAACTCTGCCTTACCCATCTGGACAGTTACGCTTGTAACCTTGTGGTCAAAGAGGTGAAGCGTAAGCTTTCTTACACCGCTTGCAGTTTCAATTGTAATATGGCGGTGGGTTACATAGCCGTTATCCCAAAGGTATTTACCTACGCAACGAATAGCATTACCTGCCATACGTCCCTCACTGCCGTCTGTGTTGAATATGCGCATCTTTGCATCAGCAACATCTGACTTTTCAATAAGAACAAGTCCGTCGCCGCCGATACCTCTGCGACGGTCGGAAAATACAATAGAAAGTGCCTCGGGAGAAGCAAATTTAGCGTCAAAGTTATTGATGAATATATAGTCGTCGCCCGTTCCCTGCATCTTGATAAAGGGAATGTTAAGCTTTTCGCTGCGAAGCTTTGCAATATCTGTAAGCTCTGTATTATACTGATTGAATCGGCTCAGCAGAATATCTGCAAGTGCATTTGCAGTATCAAGAGAGGTAAGACACGCAATGCTTAACTGAAGAGCTCTGCGGTGAAGTCTTATGAATTTCTCAATTTCTTTAGGTCTTCCCGAATTGGTGTGAATTATATAACCGATTTTTTCGCTTTCAAGGAGCGAATAAATCTTTTCGCCCTCAACCGTTTCTACGGGAATACCCAGCGAATCTATAATAAGTGCATTTGTTTCATCTGCATAGATTTCAAGACCTGCATCATAAAGCTTCTTGGCAAGCTCTATAAGGTCATATTTATCCTTTGAGTCAACGCTGATATATACGCCGCCACGGCTTTCAAGATTGAAGCCTGCTGAAATAAGTCCCTTGAAGAGTGCTTCATTAAGCGTTTTACCTATACCTAAAACCTCACCTGTGGACTTCATTTCAGGTCCTAAGATGGAGTTGATACCCGAAAGCTTCTCAAATGAGAATACGGGAACCTTAACTGCATAGTAAGGAGGCATCTTGTAAAGGCCGCTTCCGTAGCCTAAGTCAAGAAGGGAGGCACCCTGCATAACCTGAGTTGCAAGGTCAATCATAGGAATACCTGTAACCTTACTGATATAGGGAACTGTTCTTGATGCTCTGGGATTAACCTCAATAACGTAAAGCTCGTTATCATATACAACATACTGAATATTGATAAGTCCCTGCGTCTTAAGAGAAAGTGCAAGCTTTGTTGAGCAGTCAACAATCTTGTCAAGCATCTTGTCAGTTATATTAAAGGGAGGATATACTGCGATAGAGTCACCGCTGTGTACACCTGCACGCTCAACGTGCTCCATAATACCTGGGATAAGGACATCCTTGCCATCGCTTATTATATCGACTTCAAGCTCCTTGCCCATCATATACTTGTCAACTAGAACGGGGTTATCAATCTTCTGTGAAAGAATGATATCCATATACTGCTCAACATCTTCTTCCTTGTAAGCTATTGTCATATTCTGACCGCCGATTACATAAGAGGGGCGAAGAAGAACGGGGTAGCCGAGCTTCTCGGCAGATTGGAGAGCATCTTCTTTAGTCATAACAGAAAGACCGCTGGGACGCTTAATGTCAAATTTTTCAAGAAGAGCATCAAACTGCTCACGGTCCTCTGCCATATCGATGCTTTGTGCTGATGTGCCGAGGATTTTAATACCGCTTTCATCAAGGAATTTAACAAGCTTGATTGCTGTCTGTCCGCCGAATGCAACCACAACGCCCTCAGGCTTTTCAACCTCGATAACATTCATAACATCCTCGGGGGTAAGAGGCTCAAAATAAAGCCTGTCCGCAGTGTCAAAGTCGGTTGAAACGGTTTCGGGGTTATTGTTTATAATAATAACCTCATATCCCATTTGCTTGAGTGCCCATACGCAGTGAACGGAAGAGTAGTCAAATTCGATACCCTGTCCTATTCTGATGGGGCCTGAGCCTAAAACGATAACCTTCTTATTATTGGTAGAAACCATGCGTGCCTCACACTTGTCATCATACGTTGAGTAGAAGTAAGGCGTCTTTGCGGCAAACTCACCGCCGCAGGTGTCAACCATTTTGTATGAGCAGCTAAGATGCTCGGGAACACGGCATCCGCTGATTGTCTGGAGTGCCTCATCTGTAAAGCCGAGCTTTTTACCCTTGATATAAAGCTCGCTTGTTAAGTTGCCGCGTATACTCTTCTCATAATCTACTATATTCTTGATTTTTGAAAGAAACCACTTGTCAATACGTGTGATTTCGTTAATTCTGTCAATGGAAATACCCCTTACAATTGCCTCGTAAACAGTGAAAATACGTAAATCGTCAAGGTCGTGAAGCTTCTTTTCAATATCGTCGATAGCCTGAACCTCTTTATGGTAAAGAGTTGCGGTTTTAAGCTCTGCACCGCGAACTGCCTTCATAAGAGCTGATTCAAAGGAACTGCCAATTGACATAACCTCGCCCGTTGCTTTCATCTGTGTGCCGAGCTTTCTGTCAGCGTAAACAAATTTATCAAACGGCCACTTGGGGAACTTAACAACCATATAGTCAACTGCAGGCTCAAAGCATGCATATGTTATTCCTGTTACATCGTTTTTAATCTCGTCAAGTGTGTAGCCAAGTGCAATTTTCGTAGTAACCTTAGCAATAGGGTAACCCGTAGCCTTACTTGCAAGTGCGGATGAGCGTGATACTCTGGGGTTAACCTCGATAACGGCATATTCAAAGCTATCGGGATTAAGTGCAAACTGACAGTTACATCCGCCCTCAATCTTAAGCTCTGTGATAATATCAAGAGCCGCTTTTCTGAGCATTGAATACTCTTTATCGGAAAGTGTTGCCGCAGGTGCAACAACGATACTGTCACCTGTGTGGATACCAACGGGGTCTACGTTTTCCATACTGCAGATGGTAATTGCGTTTCCTGCATGGTCACGCATAACCTCAAACTCTACCTCTTTCCAGCCGTAGATGTACTTTTCAATAAGCACCTGAGTAATGGGGGAAAGGGTAAGACCGTTATTTGCAATTTTTGCAAGGGTGTCACTGTCATATGCAACACCGCCGCCTGCACCGCCCAATGTGAAAGCAGGACGTACAATTACGGGGTAGCCGATTTTTTCAGCAATTCTGAGAGAATCTTCGACTGTGTTTGCAATGTCTGAGGGAATACAGCTCTGCCCGATTTTGAGCATTGTTTCCTTGAAAAGCTCACGGTCCTCTGCACGGTCAATAGCCTCGGCATTTGTACCGATAAGCTTAACACCCATTTTGTCAAGGAAGCCCTCTTTATCAAGCTGCATCGCAATGGTAAGACCTGTCTGTCCGCCAAGGGAAGCAAGGAGTGAGTCGGGACGCTCCTTTTCAATAATTCTCTTTATTGTATCTGTTGTGAGAGGCTCAAGATAGATTTCATCAGCAAGAGCCTTGTCTGTCATTATCGTTGCAGGGTTGGAGTTTACAAGAACAATATTAATTCCCTCATCACGAAGCACACGGCACGCCTGCGCACCTGCGTAGTCAAACTCTGCAGCCTGTCCTATAACAATAGGACCTGAGCCTATAACGAGTACCTTTTTAATGTCTTTATTCTTAGGCATTTGCGCTTCCTCCAATCATTGCAAAAAATTTATCATATAAAAATCCCGTTTCGTTAGGTCCATCCCCATCAATAGGTCGAAATTGTATTGAAAATGCATTCTTTTCTTTATAATAAACACCCTCACAGCTCTTATCGTTAAGGTTTTCGTAAGTGAGAACTGCGCCATCGGGAAGTGTATCACTTACTACGGCATAACCGTGGTTTTGTGCTGTGATGTATACTCTGCCGCTTGAAATCTCTCTTACGGGCTGATTTGCACCGTGGTGTCCGTGGTGGAGCTTTTCACATTTTGCGCCGTTTGCCATTGCAAGAAGCTGATGCGAAAGACCCGTTCCAAAAATCGGCTTTTTACCAAAAATCTCAGAAATTGTCTTTACAATCTCTGCGCAGTCTGATGGATTTCCCGGACCGTCTGAAAGATATATTGCGTCATAGGTGAGAAGCTCCTCTGACGGTGTGTTATAGGGAAGAACTATAACAGATGCACCCCTTTTTGCAAGAGTTTCTACTGCACTTTTGGTCGTGCCGAGGTCAAGAAGTGCTATCTTTGCACTGCCGCCTTCGTTAACAACATATTTTTTCTTTGTGCTTACCGTGGTGACAGCATCCTTCATATCAACCTTTGAAAAGGAATCAAAGACAGGCTCCTTTGTTGTGATATATGCTTTCATTGTGCCTTCACTGCGGATAATCTTGGTAATTTCACGTGTGTCCACACCTGATATTCCCATAATGTGTTGCTCTTTAAGGAATTCTTCAAGAGTGGTGTCAGCACGGAAGTTTGACGGATAATCGCAAAGCTCACGCACAATATAGCCTTTAACGTGCGCCTTGGAGCTTTCCATATCGCTGTATATCATTCCGTAATTTCCGATGAGCGGATATGTCTGAACAAGAATTTGACCGTGATAACAAGGGTCGGTAAGCGCCTCAATATAGCTTCCCATACTTGTTGAAAATACAATTTCGCCCGTTTCTTCTGTTACTGCGCCGAATTGCTCACCGCAGAAAACAGTTCCGTTTTCAAGAACTAAGTATGCTTTCATAAAACCAAGCCTTTCTGAATTAGTAGAATTTAACTGTTTCGGTTAGTCAGCCATTAAAAGAACCATAACAGCCTTTTGTGCGTGAAGTCTGTTTTCAGCCTCTTCAAAAATTTCGTCTGCGTGCTGCTCGATTACTTCACCTGTAATTTCCTCACCACGGTGGGCGGGAAGACAGTGAAGAACCATTGCACCGTCATTTGCAACCTTCATAAGATCGGAGTTTATCTGATAATTCTTAAATATCTGGGCACGCTCTTTTGACTCGTCTTCCTGACCCATTGATGCCCATACATCGGTGTAGAGAACATCTGCGCCCTTTGCCGCCTCGTAAACGTCGGGAGTGCAGGTGAATTTTCCGTTTTCATTTGCCCATTTCATAATATCACTGTCAGGCTCATATCCATTGGGGCAGGCGATAGAAACCTCCATACCCATTTTGATACCGCCGACAATAAGGGAATTTGCCATATTATTACCGTCACCGACAAAGCACATTTTAAGTCCCTCGAGTGTTCCTTTTTTCTCACGAATTGTCATAAGGTCTGCAAGAACCTGACACGGGTGGCAGTAATCTGTAAGACCGTTTATAATCGGAATGTCACCGTAGGAGGCAAAATCCTCAACCTCTTTTTGCTCAAAGGTACGAATCATTATGCCGTCAAGAAATCTTGAAAGAACTCGTGCAGTATCCTCAACAACCTCGCCTCTGCCAATTTGCAAGTCACGGGGACTTAAAAACAGTGCACTGCCGCCGAGGTCAAACATACCAACTTCAAATGATACCCTCGTTCTTGTAGAGGATTTCTGGAAAATCATACCGAGTGTTTTTCCCTTAAGAAGATGGTGCTCTATACCGTTTCTTTTTTCATACTTAAGCTTATCGGCAAGGTCGAGAATTTCTATAATCTCTTCCTTTGTAAGGTCGCCCAGCTTTAATAAGTGTTTCATAATTTACATACCTCCTTAATTACTTCAAGTGCTTTTCTGAGAAGCTCTGTATCTATGTTGAGCGGGGGGAGAAGCCTTACCTTATCCTTTGCGGTGAGTACAAGCACCCCACGACGCAGGCATTCGTTTGCAATTTCCTTCGCATCCTTTACTGTTTTAATTCCTATCATAAGACCAAGACCGGAAATATCCTCAATTCCGTCTGCACCTGTAAGTGTTTCCCTTATTATTTCCGCTTTTTTTGTTACTTCCTGTAAAAATTCATCAGTAAGCCTTGAAAGCACGCTTATTGCACCGCTGCAGCATATGGGATTACCGCCAAAGGTAGAGCCGTTAAGCCCGGGGGCAAAAATGTCCTTAACCCTTTCGCCAAGCATTGTTACACCAAGCGGAAGTCCGCCGCCAAGTCCTTTTGCGGTTGTAACAACATCAGGTGTTATGCCGTAGTGCATATATGCATAAAGCTTACCCGTTCTGCCGTTTCCTGCCTGAACCTCGTCAATAATCAAAATAAGGTTATGTTCTTTGCAGAGCCTTTCTGCCTCAAGAATAAATTCCTTTTCAAGGGCGCAAACGCCGCCCTCTCCCTGAACAATTTCCATCATAATTGCACAGCTTTTATTTTCGTTTACAGCTTTTCTGAGTAAGTCAATGTCATTTGGCGGTGTATGTACAAATCCCGCCGTAAGGGGGAGGAAATCCTTATGAAAGCTTTCCTGACCTGTAGCCGCGAGGGTTGTATGCGTTCTTCCGTGGAAACTTTTTTCAAGGGTGATTATTGTGTAGTAATCCTCGCCCTTATTAAGCGCACCGTATCTGCGTGCCGCCTTTATGGCACATTCGTTTGCCTCTGCACCCGAGTTTGAATAAAATACATTTTTCATTCCCGTTCTATTACAAAGCATCTGGGCAAGGTCAGCACACGGTGATGTATAGTAAAGGTTTGATGTATGTGCAAAGCTGTCAAGCTGAGCCTTTATTGCATTTACCCATTCTTCATCACGAAAACCAAAGGTATTTACTGCAATTCCGCTGCCAAGGTCAATATATTCCTTTCCGTCACCACCCTGCAAAACGGCACCCTTACCGCCTGTAATCTCAAGCGGAAAACGTCCATATGTAGGGGCAACGAACTGTTTGTCTTTTTCAAATGTATTCATAGTTTAACTCCTTTTATATCCCAAATTACGGTGCATAGCTTTCCTATGCACCGTAAAACTTAGCCGAAAAGAAATAATCCAAACTCGATTTTTAGAGGCGGATTTCCGATTCCGCTATGTTAAAATACTTGGAAATACACAAAGTATTCCCTGCGTTTTTGCCTTGCGCAATCAAAAATCTGCTCTCTAAAAATTCAAAGACCTGAAACGGATGAAATTTTGTGCAGGTTTTGGTGCGAAGGATGCAGCAAGGCTTTGTGCCTTGCAAAGACGACAAGCCGAAAAATGCCGAAATCTCACCGTTTCAGGCGGGTTCGGATTACTTCTTTTCGGCTACTTACTCTCCACGGACAAACATAGTACCTATACCTTCGTTTGTCAGAGTTTCAATAAGTATTGCGTGCGGTATTCTTCCGTCAATGATAAATACCTTTCTTACACCGCTTTCAATTGCATCTATGCAGCATTCTACCTTAGGTATCATACCGCCTGAGATAACACCCTCTTCTACAAGCTGAGGAGCCTCATCAACCAAAATTTTGGAAATAAGGGTAGAGGGGTCATCCTTATCACGAAGAATACCCTCAATATCAGTCATTGAAATAAGACTTTCTGCACCCAGTATACCTGCAATCTTTGCTGCGGCTGTATCTGCATTAATGTTATAGACATTTCCGTCATTGTCACATCCAACGGTTGAAATAACGGGAATATATCCTTTTTCAAGAACGTCTGTAATAGGCTCAACATTAACCTTTGTAATTTCGCCTACATAGCCAAGGTCAGGATTTAACATCTCCGCCTCAATCATATGTCCGTCAATACCGCAAAGACCGATAGCCTTACCGCCCTTCTGATGAAGAAGGTTAACAAGATTTTTATTAACCTTTCCTGCAAGTACCATCTGAGCGATTTCAACAGTTTCCTTATCGGTAACACGAAGTCCGTTTACAAACTTTGTTTCCTTACCGACTGCATTGAGCATATGTGTGATTTCAGGACCGCCACCGTGAACGAGGACAACCTTGATGCCTATAAGTGATAAAAGAACAATGTCACCCATAACGGCATCCTTAAGCTCATCACTTATCATAGCATTGCCGCCGTATTTCACAACAACTATTTTATTTGTATATTTCTGTATGTAGGGAAGTGCGTGAATAAGTACCTGCGCACGCTGAGCGTTATCCATTGTTATTTCCTCCGTAATTAAATTCGAAATGCGAAATTATGGTGGATTTTCGCTTGTGGCGAAAATCTCTATTAAATTTTAATTTCAAATCAAGTTCTATAGTCGCCATTAATTTTTACGTAGTCGTAAGTAAGGTCACAACCCCACGCAGTAGCACCATACTCTCCATCGTTAAGTTTTATTATAATATTAATTTCCTTTTCAAGCAATATTTTCTTTGCAATTTCTTCAGAAAAATTTACACCTGCACCATTTTTGCATACGTCTATTGTTCCTGACTGAGAAGAAAATGCAACATCTATTTTATTTACGTCAACATCTGCGCCACTGTAGCCTATTGCACAAAGTACTCTGCCCCAGTTTGCATCAGCACCGAACATTGCCGCCTTTGTAAGAGATGAACAGATAACCGACTTTGCAACCGTTTTTGCACAGCTTTCACTTTTTGCACCGCTTACATTACATTCAATCGTCTTTGTTGCACCTTCGCCGTCAGCGGCAATGGATTTACAAAGGTGAACAGTTACGGTGTTGAGCGCCTTCATAAAGATTTCAAAATCCTCGCCCTCACTGTCTATTATCTTGTTTCCCGCAAGTCCGTTTGCAAGGATGCTTACCATATCGTTTGTAGAGGTATCACCATCAATACTTACCATATTGAAAGTGTTTTTTATATCGCCTGAAAGAGCCTTATGAAGCATAGCAGGTGTTATGGAAACGTCTGTTGTAATAAATACCAGCATTGTTGCCATGTTGGGGTGTATCATACCGCTGCCCTTTGCGATACCGCCGATTTTACATTCCTTTCCGCCTACAGTAAAGCTCAAGGCAATTTCCTTTTTTACAGTGTCTGTTGTAAGAATTGCCTCCGATGCACTGTCACTGTTATCGCCAAGCTCTGCCACAAGCTGCGGAATACCGTTTTTTATAGGAGTAATATCAAGCGGCTGACCGATAACGCCTGTAGAAGCTACAATAACATCATTTGCATCAATGCCTGCTTCATTTGCTAAAAGTTCACACATCTTTTGTGCAACCTCAATACCGTCTGCATTGCAGGTGTTTGCATTACCGCTGTTGCATATCATTGCACGTGCATATCCGTCAGATATATTATTTTTTGTAACAGTGAGGGGCGCACCTTTAACAAGGTTTGTTGTGTAAACTGCCGCAGCAGATGCTCTTTCACTGCTCATAATAAGTGCTATATCACGCTTTGTACGGTTTTTGCGTATTCCGCAATGAACGCCGCTGGCGCTAAACCCCTGGGGTGCACAAACACCACCGTCAATTATTTTAAACATATGTAATCATCCTTTCTCACAGGTCAAGCATTGTTTCAGGCTTTTCACCCATAGCTATATTCATACATTCAAGTGCCGCACCCGACGCACCCTTACCAAGATTGTCATAACGTGCAACAAGGAGAATTCTATCCTCGTTTCCGCAGACAGTTATCTGCATTGAGTCTTTTCCTGAAAGGGCATTTGAACTTAAAAATCCGCCCTCATCAGCATTTTCTGTATAGAATACGATAGGGGTATTATACTTTTCTTTATAAGCCTCTTTAATATCATCTGCAGCAAAACCGCTTTCAAGCTGACTACTAAAAATCGGTACAGTAACTTCCATTCCACTATAAAAATCTGAAACAATGGGGGAGAATATGGGGGCATTCTTAATACCCGTTATCTTCGTCATTTCAGGAAGATGCTTGTGCATTTGCGTAAGTGCATACTGACGGGGTGCACCCAAAAGGGCGTCACGCCCCTCGTCCTCATATGAGGCAATCATACTTTTTCCGCCGCCGCTGTAACCTGTAATGCTGTGGCAGGAAAGAAGAACATTGGGGGATATAATCCCCTTTTCTATAAGCGGATATGTAAGTGCTATAAAGCCGCTTGCATGACAACCGGGGACTGCAATCCTCTTATAAGAAGACACTTTCTCAAAATGCTCCTCCGAAAGCTCGGGAAAGCCATATGCCCATTCCTCTTTTGTGCGGTGTGCCGTAGATGTATCAAAAACGACAGTGTTTTCGTTTTCAATCATTGAAACAGCCTCGATTGCCGCCGCGTCGGGAAGACATAAAAATGCAATGTCACATTCATTAAGTGCATTCTTCCTCGCAGAAGGGTCTTTTCGAAGCTCTTCGGGAAGCCTTATAAGCTCAATATCATTTCTTTGTGATAATCTTGTCAGAATACGAAGTCCGGTTGTGCCGGCACTTCCGTCAATAAACACCTTTTTCATAAAATCGCCTCTGATAAAAATTTATGTTTTGTATATTCTAACTCATTTTGCATAAATATGCAAGTGTTTTGTATAAAAATTCTTATTTTTTTTAAAATCGCCTGAAAATATGAATATTTACTAAAAAAACGATGTATAATTATGAATGAAGCAGTATATATTCATAATCTGATATATTATAACACAATATATATATACAGTAAAGTAAAAAGTTAACAAAAATTGAATTTATGAAAAAATTTTCTGTAGCAGAATAAACAAGAAAAAAGCAGTACTTTAAAATGAATTAAAGTTTCTGCTTTTTTCTTGTCATACCGTCAATATTCACCTTATAGTGGTCTCTCCTGATTGTTAATTTAACGTCAGCTTTTCCTTATAAATTGTTTCTAAATAACTTGAATCACTTAAATAACGTTTTTCGTCTGTAGGTTTAATAATCTTCCTATCTGACAATGACTCATCATATAATGTACGAGCCTTGTCATAGTAATATTTTAACATTGGAGAGTTTTTTTCACATAATTGTAACATAATGAGATATCTCTGTGCGGCCAAGTAGCAAATTTCAAAATAGGAGGCGATAGCTAATCCTTCCGCCGGATATGTACTTTTTGCCATCTCCATACAAAGTGCAGCTCTTAGATTTAACATAACCTTGTTGGCTATATCAGTTTCATCCATTACCAAATGTGAATATACATACCCTAACAATAATGCGCAATATGATTTATTCTTATTGTCATTTCCTGAACACATAATACTTCTGCTAAAGTACTGAATTGATAAGTTGGAATATTTAAGTTTTTCTTCGGTGCCATGTGCGCTTAAAAACACTTTATAAAAATCATGTCCTACCAATCTTGCTATAGAACTATTGTAGCATAATTCAAATGCGTTTGCCCGTAATTGTGCACGTTCCTTTGTTGCAGTAATATCATCATCATTGTCCATTGATGATGCGTGGGAGAGAAGGTCGTGTACTTCTTTGGGGGCATCAGCTATTGATGCTGAATATCCTACATTTTTTTCGGAGACCATGTCGCGAGTTTGAAGAATAAACTTGTCCATATCTGTTCCGGCTGACGGCAAATCATTTACAGACGTAAATAAACTATCGTCGTAGTATTTGGCGTTGTATTTTTTTATATCGAATTCAACTTTTTCTGGACAAATGGGGACGTACATTTTTTGTCAACTTTTGCAGCAAATGTGAAAATTTTTGTGAGTCCCTGTTTGCCTGTGTTTAAATGGGAGGTAAAAATTTAGTTTTTTACAGGAAATAGATAAAGACTTTTCGACAATTTATTTTATTGACTTTTTACGCTGTTATGGTATAATTACTAACTGAAGAGGTGTATAATTTACAATGAAACCTCAGTAGTACTGAATACAGCAGTGGAGATAAAAAGCA
>JAEIGA010011244.1_pt1 | contig 13588 bp, 12 predicted proteins | sample 9270691 | NCBI WGS metagenome assembly JAEIGA01 (sample SAMN17057246, study PRJNA624740) | gut metagenome | biome: biome; isolation source: fecal sample | host: Bos grunniens | place: China: Xizang | collected 2019
ATGTGCTTTGACATACGCGTCAAAGTCTGCCAGTACCAGGTATTCATCGTTCTTGACGAGGATCTCATCATAGATAACACGGAAGTCTTCCTTGTTGCCGTTCCATGTTCCATCGATCAGAGTATTCATTGCATTGCGGATCCTTGCGTCATTCTGGAAGTAATCCCATGCCCTGTAGTGTCTGCGGATCTCAGGGATCTGATCTACGGTCAGACCGAAGATAACATCATTCTCTCTGCCTACCAGATCATCGATCTCAACAGTAGCACCGTCAAGCGTACCCAGTGTGATCGCGCCGTTCATCATGAACTTCATGTTTCCGGTACCGCTGGCTTCTTTGCCGGCTGTACTGATCTGTTCACTGACGTCGGAACCCGGCATCAGGATCTCAGCCATGGAAACGCTGTAGTTCTTCAGGAATACGACCTTCAGCATGCCCTTTACATCCGGGTCATTGTTGATGATCTTGGCCATGCAGTTGATCAGCTTGATAACTTTCTTTGCGAATACATAGGAAGAAGCTGCTTTAGCCGCAAAGATGAATGTCTGCGGTGTGATTGTAAACGTCGGATCTTCCTTGATCCTCTGATACAGATAAATAATGTGCAGCACATTCAGAAGCTGTCTCTTATAGGAATGCAGACGCTTTGCCTGTGAGTCAAAGATCGAATCGACATCAACGGTAATGCCTGTTTCCTTCAGGATATAATTAGCCAGGATCTGTTTCCTTGCTTTCTTGACTTCAAGGAACTTCTTCTGAACCTTCGGATCATCTACATGATCCATCAGTTTGATGATCTTGGAGAAATCACGCTGATAGCTTCTGCCGATCGTTTCATCCAGGAGCTGTTTCAGTTCCGGGTTGGAATAGATCATGAATCTTCTCGGTGTAATGCCGTTTGTCTTGTTGTTGAAGCGTTCCGGCCACATGCGGTAGTAGTCAGAGAACAGTTCTGTCGTCAGCAGACCGGAATGGATCTTTGCGACACCATTGACGGAATGAGAACCGATGACTGCCATTCTTGCCATATGGACCATGTTGTTGGAGATAATGGATACACGGCCATAAAGATAAGGATCGTTCGGATACTTTTCCGTGACTTCCGCGTTGAAACGCTTGTCCATTTCTTCAATAACCATGAAGACTCTCGGTACGAGTGTCCTCAGATATTCGCACGGCCATGTTTCAAGTGCTTCTGCCATGACAGTGTGGTTTGTATAAGACATTACGCCTGTAGTGATCTTCCATGCCTCTTTCCAGGAATAACCATGGTTGTCCATGAGGATACGCATCAGTTCGGGGATCGCCAGAACAGGGTGTGTATCGTTCAGCTGGATAGAAACTTTGTCTGCCAGATTATCCAGTGTACCGTATTTTGAGAGATGGTCCATGATAATTGACTGCAGACCTGCCGCAACAAAGAAGTACTGCTGCTTTAAACGCAGATACTTGCCTGCCGGTGTGGAATCATCCGGATACAGCTTTTCACAGATCTCGTTGACTTCGGAAAGATACTGCTGATAGTTCTTCCACGGCGGGGAGACATCTGCAGGCTCTGCAGCCCAAAGACGCAGTGTATTGACCATTTCCGTATTTGCGCCGATCAGCGGAACATCATAAGGTACTGCCAGGACGTGTTCCGTATTGACTCTGTGGAAATGCAGATCACCTTTATCATCACTCCATACTTCAACGTTTCCGTAGAAACGTACATCTACAGCGTGCTTGATCTTACGGATCTCCCAGGGATTTCCGTTTCTCAGCCACATGTCAGGACGTTCGACCTGTTCGCCCTGTTCATTGATGGCCTGGTGGAAGAAACCTGACTGATAGCGGATGCAGTTGCCGTTGATCGGCAGATTCTCAGAAGCTGCAGAGTCCATAAAGCATGCAGCGAGTCTTCCCAGACCGCCGTTGCCCAGGCCGGCATCTCTTTCACGTCCGGCAAGTTCTTCGTAGCTGATTCCAAGATCCTTTAAACCTTCTACTACCATGTCGTAGATTCCAAGGTTCTTCAGATTGTTGGTCATCATTTTTCCGAGCAGGAATTCCATTGAAAAATAATAGACCTGCTTTGCTTCCTGTTTTCTTTCAGCAACTTTCGTTTCTTTCCAGTTCAGGCTCGCGTAATCACGGATCATCTGTCCGAGAACCAGAAGTCTATCGGTAGGATGCGTATCTTCAACAGTCGTACCATAAGACTGGATCAAACGGTTACTGAATTCTTTTTTAAAGTCCGTTTTGTTTTCAAACATGTTAAAACCTTCCTCAGTTCGAGAATTATAGCAGATTTCTCAGTATTATGAAACCTCCTATTTAGAATATCGGCAATTTGGTATATCTGCCGTATTTTATGCTGTTTTTTTGATCCCTTAAAACTATTTCCCGGGAAATCATTTCAGACGCTTCTATTGTCGTTCCGCGGCCGGAAAACAGCTTATGTTTTGCACATTCATGCATGTCCATATGCCGGATAAGAAAACAGCTTATACAGCTGTTAATCCTTATACTCAGTTCCGCCTTCCACATTGAAGTATTCTTCAAAGGTTTCCCACTCATCCACTGCATATACAGCTTCAGCGTATTCTTTTCCGATATACCGGAAATGCCACGGCTCGTAGGCATATCCCGTAATTTCTTCTTTTCCTTTGGGATACCTCATGATCCATCCGTACTCCTGAGCATGTTCATGAAGCCATTTGGCTTCCGGCGTATTTTCGAATGTCTCATTGAAGTCCGTTCCCAGTCCGGTATTCATCCCCTGGACGATATCGACGGCCAGACCGGTCTGATGATCAGAATATCCGGGCCTGGAGCTGATCCTGTCTGCCCGTTCGGGACTGTACTGTGCAGCATAGTTGTTCCAAAGCTGTCTCTGGTAAGCTTCTGAGCGATATGCGCTTCCAAGCACCATATGGATCCCGTCACTTTCCGCTGCCGCAAACATTTCTTCCAGTGCCCTGGCTGCAGGTTCTCTCAGCATCCAGTCCGCTGAAGAAGCGACGTTCGGCCTGGTCAGATCCGACGGTTCATACCCATCGGGCAGTTTATGTGTTTTGTTGGCTACGATCAGCAGACTGTCAGTATCGTAGAAGTCAGGTAATTCCTCCGGTTCGGGGGGCATAGTCACGACAACTGTCATTACAGTCGGCGAAGGTGTGGGAGAAGGCTCTGCTTCTTCCTCAAGCACCTGCTTTCTGTCTTCCAGAAATGCAATTCCCATAACACCGATCAGTATGATCAACAGTAATGCCATGACTTTTTTCATATGTATTACTCCTCGAATATTCTGGTTTTGCTGAGTGCCTGGATCAGGAACCAGCCGACAAAGACTGAGATCAGTTCTCCGACTGCTACTTCAGCGCCGCAGATCAGCGAACCGATGATAACGTTGTCCGGGAAAAACAGATATCCGAGTTCTGCCCCGACAAATACAAAGTTGAATATGACCGGCATCAGGATCGCCAGAACAGGGATCCCTTTATATTTACGGTCTCTCAGTTTATATGTGCAGATTGCTGCAAGCAGCGTAGCTGCTGTTCCGATCACGCTATCGATCATGCCTGTCGGATTGACGCCTGTCATTGCTCCGATCAGGTTTGTCAGGAAACATCCGACCGTAAGGCCAACAATTGAAGGCTTATAGATCAGAGGAAGCAGTGTCAGCGCTTCAGCAATTCTCACCTGGATATTGCTGAAGGAAAACGGAGCCAGAAAGAGCGACACGACCGTGTAGACCGCTGCGATCATGGCGACCCTTGCGAATGTTTTTGTGTTCATGAAAGTTTCTCCTTATTTTAGGTGTACGTCAGGTAGCCGCTACTGACGGTGCGCAGGCACATCGACTATTATATTGAAAGAAACAGCCGGAATCAAGAAAACTTGTACGCTGCATTCAATTCATTATCCTTATTGATATAATGGTGGCAGTGAGGATCTGAAATGCTGGAATTGAAGAAATGGCCTGAGCCCGGTCTTGCCGAGCTGAGGGAACTTTATGAACATGTTAACCAGAAATACTGTCTGGTGCAGCTGCCTTTGCCGCTTCCCGAAGAACAGACAAAGAATTATCTGAATGCCGTACACACGGGCATAGCGGAAGACAGGCTTCTGCTGACACGCGCTGTCTTCCTGGACGGCATTCTGATCGGAAAAGCAGAACTCAACCGTTATCCGGATATGGACGCTGAACTGGATATCGTTATACGCAGCGAATACACCGGAAAAGGATACGGACCCGAAGCGCTGGCTTTGCTGTTGTCGGAAGTGACAGCTTCACAATGGTGTACTTCCGTCTCTGCATACGTTCACAGAGACAACATGCATGCAAGGAAGCTGATGATGAAAGCAGGTATGCGTCAGGGCAGAACATTTCAGGCAGATATCCTTGTTCCGGATCATGGAAACTACCGTCTGAAAACTGTCAGCGGATATGAATATCATCTAGATATACAGGAGGTAAACAGATGAGACTCGCCAACATTACATGGCCTCAGGCAGAAGCCTACTTCAAAGATCATGACACAGTCATTGTGCCTTTAGGCAGTACAGAATGCCACGGCACACATATGCCGCTGGGTACAGATACAATGATCCCCGATAAGATCCTGGAAGTACTTGAGACAAAAACTGATACTTTGATCGCACCTACCATGCCCTATGGAAACACCGATTATCTGGCTGTATTCCCGGGCACGATCAGTCTCGGACCGGAAGTTACATATCAGGTAATGTTCAGGATCCTGGACGGACTGCGCAGACACGGCGCAAGAAGATTCATAGTCCTGAACGGACACGGCGGAAACAACAGTATCCTGGACAGGCTTTCTGTAGACATGCAGAAGGAAGGATGCATCCTTGCCCAGATGAACTGGTGGATCATGGTCTGGGATCTTGTTCCGGACTGGAAAGGTGAATCACCGTGGAGAGGCGGACATGGCGGTGCTGAAGAAACCGCAGCCGTCATGGCGATCGATCCTGATCTGATCGATTATGATGCGATCGGTGATCTGCAGCTGAAATCTCTCAGTGAAGAACTGCCCTTCTCCGGTATGTCGGCTGTCAGATTCAAGGGTGTTGATATCCCGATGAGACGATTCACAACGGACGTTACCGATAATGGCTGGGTCGGCGGAGATCATCCGAAATATGCCACAAAGGAATGGGGCGAACAGATGATCAATGCTACAGCTGACTATATAGCTGAATTCATTGAAGCTTTCAAAAAAGTAGATCTTGGCTGAAACTAAGGGACTGCAGCAGAAAATCGATGATCTTTCATCAGATTTCCGGGCTGCGTCTCTTTTTTCGGATCTGACCACAATAAAAAACGCAGAGGTATGAATGAGCAGCACTCAGACTTCCTCTGCGGTTTTCAGTTGATCAGATCAGCCGATCCGGTACGGTGCCAGTACTTCCCGGTTGATGTCCAGTCCTGCTCCCGGCGCATCACCCGGCGAAACAGTGCCTGTTTCCGGGTCAAACCGAAGCGGATGAACAAATGATTCGTATATTTTCGCATCATACTGCGGCGGATAGAATTCTGCCATAATCACTCCCGGAACCGCACAATCCAGGTGAACATGTACCTGCTGCTGGCCATGCGGACTCATCGCGATATTATGAGCCTCCGCGTAACCTGCGATCTTCAGATACTGCGTAATGCCTCCGAGTGAACACGCATCCGGGTTCAGGATCTGGGGATGAGCCTGGTCGATCAGGTCCCGGAAGCCGTATATGGTGTATTCATTTTCTCCCGTTGCCAGTGGGATCCTGCTGTGTTCGGCAAAGAATTTCATTCCCTCATAGTCTTCCTGCATGACAGGTTCTTCAAACCAGTAAGGGTGATACTCTTCGATCATACGGCTGAATTCAAGCGCTTCATATGCCCTGTAGGCACAGTTGGCATCCACCATCAGACGGACATCATCTCCGATAACTTCGCGTACGGCTTTTACTCTCTTCGCATCTTCTTCGAGGCTCAGAACGCCGACTTTCATCTTGACATTTTTGATACCCCAGCTGAGATACTCTTCCATCTCAGCCTGCAGTTCGGGAATACCTTTTCCTTCTGCATAATATCCACCGGCTATATAGCAGGGAACGCTGTCCCTGTATCCGCCTAAAAGCTTATAAAGAGGAATCCCGGAGACTTTGGAACGGATATCCCAAAGAGCAATATCCAGTGCGGAGATGCTGCGGGTGGAAATACTCTTTCTTCCGAGGAATTTGGGAACATACATCTTTTCAAACAGACGTTCCACATTCAAAGGGTCTTCCCCTATCAGAAACGGTTTCAGATAGTCCACATAATCCACACTGTAGCTGGTACCGTAGCCTGTGATCCCTTCATCGGTCTCAATGACAGCCAGATTCAGCTCATTATGCGTAAAGATGTGTTTTCCGTTCTGGATCGGCTTTTCTTTCGGCCAGCGGTAATGTTCTTTATATACATTTGTGATCTTCATTGTACAGTTTACCCTTCTTCGCTGATTGTTATTCTTTTCCGAACCGTCTGCGCATCAGAGGTTTGATACCGCCTGCTTCCAGGATCATCTTTGTCTGCTCTCCCAGCGGATCGCACGGCAGAACTTCCCCTGTTTCCTGTACGGTGACTGTTCCGGCATCCAGATCAAGCGTCAGCGTATAACCGTCTTTCACTTTCTGGCTGACACCCGGACAGACGATCGGAAGCAGTCCGAGATTAACTGCATTCCGGTAAAAGATCCTTGCAAAGGAATCTGCCAGCACAGCTTTTGCGCCCATTGCAAGCAGTGCGATCGGTGCATGTTCACGGCTGGAACCGCATCCGAAGTTTCTGCCTGCCGCAACGAATCCTCCCTGCGGGAAATTCGGGGAAATATCCGAGCTGACACCTTCCAGACAGTGGGTTCCGATTTCCTTCGGATCTGTCAGGGCAAGATAAGCTCCCGGATAGATCTGGTCTGTATCGATGTTATTTCCGACAACAATTACTTTTCCTGTTAATCTGGTTTCCATATCCTGATCTCCTTATATTAAAGATATTCTCTCGGGTCGGTAATTTTACCGTTGATCATGCTTGCTGCAACGGCTGCCGGTGAAGCAAGATACAGCTTCGCTTCTTTGGAGCCCATTCTTCCCGGGAAGTTTCTGTTTGTGCTTGTAATGCACACTTCACCCGGTGCGATAATACCGGCATGCACACCCAGGCAGGCTGCGCAGCCGGGAGCCATGATCGTCGCTCCTGCTTCGATCAGATCCTGGATATATCCTTTATTAATACATTCCTGCATGACTTCTGCAGATGCCGGAACAATGACAAGTCTTGTATACGGAGCAATATGTCTCCCCTTCAGGATCTTGGCAGCGACCTCAATATCATCGAGCCTGCCGCCGGTGCATGAACCGATATAGCCCTGGTCAAGACATACCTCCCCTTCTGCCAGCACACTTTCCAAAGTGTGTACATTTTCAACACTGCTCGGGCAGGAAAGCTGAGGCGTCAGTTCGGAAACATTGAATACATAGCTTTCCGCATATTCATATCCTGGATCTGTGTACTGTACTTCGTACGGACGTACTGCCCGCTTGGAAACATAATCAAGCACTTCCTGATTCGGTTGCATATATGCGGTCTTTGCGCCCATCTCCACAGCCATATTGCAGATGACCATGCGGCCTGCTACACCGAGTTCTTCCACATAACTGCCGGTAAAATCGATTGCCTTGTACACAGCGCCGTCTGCCCTGATCTTTCCGAGGACAGCCAGAATGACATCCTTCGGGAATACACCCTTCTGGGCTTTTCCTTCCAGGCGGACTTCAATGATCTCGGGAACCCTGAACCAGAGTTCTCCTGTCATCAGGATCGTTGCCATATCAGTCGCTCCGCATCCGGTACCCATAGCACCGAATGCTCCGTGTGTAGTTGTATGACTGTCAGTGGCTACAATGATCATGCCTGGATAAATAACTCCCGCTTCCGGCATGACCTGATGGCATACACCGCAGTTAACATCGAAATGAAACCTGAGATTGTTCTTTTTAGCAAATTCTCTCATTTCCTTATGGTTGGAGGCACTTTTCACATCCGGACACGGTGCATAATGATCGAATACAAACGCGCAGCGCTCATTATCCCATACCTTTTCTCCGCCCATTTCATAGAATGAATAAACTGTCTGCAGATACAGATCGTTGATTTCGGCAAAGTCGACCTTTGCAGTAATGATCTCCCCTGCTTTTACCGATTCTCTGCCGCTGTTTTTTGCGAGGATCTTCTCCAGTGCATGCATATTTATCTTCCTCCATTTCGTATATCGTATACAATATACGATTTCCAACTTAAAAATAGCATTCAGGTATATGAGTGTCAACCTGCAGATGCGATTTTCAGCAAACATCTGTATAATTTATTTCGTATACAATATTCAGAGGTGTTATATGGAACAGTTTGAAGTCATGCCGGTCAGAGTACGTCTGACTGCAGTGTTGAAAAAAGCAATCTATACCGGTGAGATCAAAAGCGGTCAGGAACTCAGCCTGACAGATATTGCTGCACAGACCGGTGTCAGCCGGACTCCTGTCCGGGAAGCCTTTCAGGCTTTGGCTGCTGAAGGTCTGATTACTTTACGCATGAACAAAGGCGCGATCGTCAACCGGATCGACGCAGATTTTATCAAGGATCATTATGAACTCCGGGCACTTCTGGAATCTGCAGCCGCGGCAAAAGCCGCAGAAAAAAAGCCGGATGTTTCCGGACTTCTGACAAGGGCATATAAGCTGCGTGAGCATCCAGGCTCTGTTTCCCGCGATGAATATGAGAAATTGAACCAGGAGATTCATCTGACATTGTGGAACGAAGCAGGAAACAAACGGATGAAAGACCTTCTGATGGACTTGTGGAACGGACCGAGCACCGGCGAATCACCGGAGGAAAGGCAGTCTCATTATCAGAAATCCACTGAAGAACATATCCGGATCCTTGAAGCTGTACAGAAGGGGGATCCTGCATCCGCAAAAGAAGCCATGAATGAACACATTACCCGCAGTATGAACAATATTCTCCGATATTACGAAGAACAGCAGGGCACTGAAGAATAACCGGAACTGCATCTGCCTGTCGGATCATAAACAAAAAGAGGCATAACTTACATATATTTAATGAGTGATCATCAAATATATGTTCGGTTCAGCCTCTTATTTTATATACAGAATATGAATGTTTATATCTGTGTATGAAGATGCATGGCCAGCAGGTTGATAAAGAACAGATTTGTGACTGCCGGATCCAGTGCATAAGATGAGCGGATCGTTTTACTGTCGGGAAGAATAATTACATGATCAAAGTATTTTGCCAGATCATGCTTTTTTGAACATGTTATCAGCATGGTCTCCGGTTTGTGTTCACACTCTGCCAGTCTTTTGACCACTTCTTCGTATACACTGGATGATACGGAAAAGACGATCAGCAGATCTGTTTTCCTGCAGAACGCATCAAGTTTGAATACTTCATCATATGCGATCGTCTGTGAAGAATACCTGTAATTGATCAATGCGGCATTCATCAGCTCAGCAGATGCCCTGGACCGGTGATAGCCGGTCACATAGATCCTTTGGGCACGGTCGAGTACAGAAACGATCTCAGACAGTTTCTCCTCCGGATATTCAGATTCTGTTTTTTCCAGCAGGCGTCCGGTCTCAGTCGCAAACGTATCTGATCTGTTTTCTTCGGAAAGGGCATTTTTATTGCGGGCTATGTCATATTTGAACTCAGCATATCCGGAATAACCGATCTTTTTCGCAAACCTGGTCAATGCAGGCTGGGAAAAACCATACCGTTCGGAAATGGCTGATGTGTCCAGACGTGCAAAATCATCCGGATTGTCTATGACTGCTTTTGCGATTTTCTGGTCAGTAGGGGTCAATTCATCCGACACAAGGCGGATCTGGTTAAGAAGGTTCATAAAATCCTCGCTGTTTTTCTATATTATACAGTATTATTCAGGAATCTTCCTGATTCGGAAACATAATTTGAATGAATATCCATTTAAATTTTATTAAATACCTGTTGAATTATCATTCAGCACGTGCTACATTATGGGTGTGAAAGCTGAATGAATATTCAGCAGGAGGATAGATTACATGTCAGAAACCAAAATTTCATTCATGGACAAAATGTCATCCTGGATGGAACAGCACATCGTACCGCTCGGAATGAAGATCGGCGGTCAGCGTCATCTTGCAGCGATCAGAGATGGTCTTGCCATTCTGATCACAGTTACGATCATCGGAGGTTTCGCGATCCTGATCGCACAGCCGCCGATCCCGGCTTCCATTACGGAGCCTTCCAATTTCTTCTACGCATTCCTGCTTGCATGGAAATCCTTTGCAGGCGCACATATCGGAACACTTCTGATTCCTTATTATCTGACGATCGGCATCATCAGTTTATATGTCGTATGCGGTGTATCTTATACACTTGCGACAAGATACGGACTCAACGGAATCAACAGTATGCTGTCTGCGATGCTCGTATATCTGTGTGTATCCGGAGCTGTCAACCTTGAAACAGCATCCATTACGATCGGTGCACTCGGTGCAGGCTATATGTTCGCAGCTATGATCACAGCGATCCTTGTCGTAGAAATCGCAAAGTTCTTCCGTGATAAGAACATTACGATCAAGATGCCGGACAGTGTTCCGCCGAACGTTGCCGCAACATTCTCCGCTCTGCTTCCTCTCTGCTTCAGTGTCGTATTCTTCATGGCACTCGATGCGATCATCAAGTCAGTTACAGGCGCAGGATACGCAAGCCTGATCTATACGATCTTCCAGCCTCTGATGAGAGCTACAGGCTCCCTGCCTTCAGTACTTCTGATCAACATTCTGATGACGACCTTCTGGTTCTTCGGAATCCACGGCGGAAACATGCTGTCTGTCGTAACAAGCCCGATCACAACAGCTGCTCTTGCCGCAAATGCCGAAGCAATGACTTCCGGACAGCCTCTGCCTTATATTTACGCAGGTTCCATGAACACTGTATTCGGCAACTGGATGACATACAACGCACTTGTACTCGTACTGTTCCTGTTCGCCAGGTCCAAGCAGAATTCAAGCATTGCCAAGGTAGGTGTCGTACCTTCACTCTTCAACATCAATGAACCGCTGATCTTCGGTATTCCTACCGTCCTCAACGTATACACATACATTCCCATGCTGATCTGCGGATGCTTCAACTGCGCAGTGTATTATCTGCTGGCTGCCGCAAACATCGTCGGCAGATTCTACATCACACTGCCGTTCACGATCCCCGGTCCTCTGCAGGCATTCCTTGCTACAGGAGATGCTAAAAATATCCTGCTCTGGTTCGTACTGTTCGTAATCGATATGTTCATCATGCTGCCGTTCATCAAGGCATATGATAAGCAGCTCGTAAACGCAGAAGAAGCAGGCGACTGATCGATCCAATCAACAAGACACGAAAGGGCATTCGTCGGATGCCCTTTCTCCATATATTAATCCAGGAGGATTTATGACAGAATTCAGAAAAGAACAGATCACAGAACATATATACAGGGTATTCGGAGCAGGGGATGCATGCATGTATTTTATTCAGGGGTCGGAAAGAGCGCTTCAGATCGATACGGCATATGGTCTCGGCGACCTGAAATCCTATATTGAGCGTATTTCGGAGACTCCTTATCAGGTGATCATAACACATGGTCATGCCGACCATGCCAACGGGAGCGGACAGTTCTCTGAGGTATATATGAATCACCGGGATATTGAACTATATTATTCAAGATCTGATATTTCGATCAGGAGAAGGCTCCTGAAAAGGACCATTCCTGATATCGATCAGTATCCTGACAGTGCGTTTGTTCCCCGGTTTGAAGGCAGATTCCTTGAGCTGGAAGAGGGGATGCGGTTTGATCTTGGAGATTGTTCCGTTGAAGTATATGCCGCTCCCGGACATACGGAAGGCATGATGGTCCTGCTGGTTCCCGAAGACCGTGTATGTCTGTTCGGTGATGCATGCGGCGAAAACACGTTCCTGTTCCGTCCCGAAGCATCCACCGTGCTTGAATTCCGGGAAACACTGCATAAACTGCTGTCTATGCAGGACAGATATGACCGGATCCTGCGTCAGCATGGCACATTTGAATCCCCGAAAAGCCTGGTTGAAGAAAATCTGCGTACAGCAGACCTGATCCTTGCAGGCAAGGATGATCATATCCCATTTGATTATGACGGATTCCATGCTTTCTTTGCCCACAAAACTGATCCGTCCACACATATGCGGGCCGATGGTATTTCCGGAAACATCGTCTATTCAGAGGATAAGATCCGCTGAACGGACCCGTTCAGGTAATCTGATCATTGCAGCAGAGAGCTGATATGCTCTCTGTTTTTCTTTGAATAAGGATGATCTTCCTGAAAAAAACCTGTACGGTTCTTATTAACCATACAGGCCTTTCAATGTACGTTCCGGCTTACTCGGGATCTCCCCAGTTCCAGTCAACAGATTCTGCGATCCTGTAGCAGATGCTTTCTTTCGGCGCGCTGACAGCCAGGAATTGAGCATTAAAGTCAACCAGGATCTTCACGTCGCTGTCCATGTATTTCCCGTCAAAACGGCATGTAACAGGTTTTTCGAATTTCTTGATGTCTTCCATCGAACTGACGTGATGAAGCTCCTGGATGTTGTTTTCTTCCACTGCGAGATCACATACAGATGCTTTAAGTCCTTCGAGTTCAAAAACCTTTTTGCACACTTTATCAGGCCACAGGGTCTCAAATTCACAGACGACTTCGTTTTCTTTCATTTTCTTGTACCTGACCAGTTCCATATATGTGCCTCCTTTATACTGTAATATGATACACCAAACTGAAAACAAATATATCAATTACTATCCGAGGTGTAAAAATTCATGTAAAAAACTTCCGGTTTCCCGGAAGTTTCGTTTTTTATTTTGTATGGTTTTCGAACCAGTCTGTGATCTCCTGCAGTCTTCTCATTCTGTGCAGAGGCTTGCCGCTTCTGCTCAGTTCATGGTTTTCGCCATGGAAGATCACGAGCCTTGTTTCTACATTCCTGCATGCAAGTGCCTGCATCATCTGCATGCCTTCAGGCAGCGGACATCTGTAGTCTTCATCACTGTGGATGAAGAGGGTAGGTGTCTTGACGTTGTCCGCATATTTCAAAGGGGAATGATTCCAAAGCTTCTCAACATTCTTGTTGCCGAAGCCTGATTCAGCACCGCACTGGTCCGGACCGAAGCATTCTCCGATATCCGCAATGAAGGAGAAGGAGATCCAGTTGGAGATGGATCTCTGGCTGGCTGCGCAGCAGAACCTGTTTGTATGGCCGATGATCCAGTTTGTCATGAATCCGCCGTAGCTTCCGCCTGTTTCACACAGCTTTGTACGGTCGATGTTCGGATATTTCTCCAGAACGGCATCCGTGAAGTCCATCAGGTTGCGGAAATCCGTTCCGCCGTAGTCATCCCTGATATCAGCGAAGTCGTCACCTCTTCCGTCGGAACCCTTGATGTTCGTAAAGAAGACAACGAATCCTCTGGATACCCACAGCTGCATTTCATG
>JAEIGA010011245.1_pt1 | contig 13588 bp, 6 predicted proteins | sample 9270691 | NCBI WGS metagenome assembly JAEIGA01 (sample SAMN17057246, study PRJNA624740) | gut metagenome | biome: biome; isolation source: fecal sample | host: Bos grunniens | place: China: Xizang | collected 2019
AGTTCCACATCATCGATGATGATCGATCCTGTCGTATCATTGACCGGCGTATTCAGGGCTTCTTCCCCCAGTTCTGCCAGAGCAATGCTGGTCACGATCTTAAAAACGCTTCCTGGAACCTTCGGATTCAGCATCGGATAGATCCTGTAACCAAGTTCCTGGGCAATATCGCTCCATGGAAGGTTCTTATATGCCTTATCCTGCGATGCGTCTTTCGCCGCCTTGACATCCTCAAGAATCTGGGAAACGGAATATGACGGATAAAAGGCTGCTGTGATCACTGCGCCGGTTTTGGCGTCCAGTACGACAATATTTCCCTGTGTGCCGCCTTCCCCGACGCATTCACTCTTCAGCTTCTGATAACAATATTCCTGAAGGTCACTATCGAGGGTCGTTCGGATCGTACATCCCTTATCCGTATCTGCATTAGCATCATAGAGCCAGGTCCGGTTGGCATTATCTCCGGCCAGCAGATAATAATTGTCCCCTTCAGCAAATCCGATGGTATTGGTGTAAGCCTCCGGATCCTTATATACCGCAGGTGTATCCGGCGCAGCGGATGTCACAAGTACTGTCCCGTTACGGTCTGTGATATCGCCCTGAATATTGTTGATCTCACCGTATGTCCGCTTTGCCAGCCGGCGGTTGTCCTCAAGTCTGGCTTTTTCATCCTCTGTTTTCAGGACCGACAGCTGACTGCCGCTGGCGTAAAATGTCGTCCTGATCAGCAGGCATGCACACAGCATCAGCAGTGCATAAACGACAGCATAACATATGCCGCGGCCTTTCAGCTGCTTCCAGTTCATGAAAAAATATTTGATACTGCTAAATTTCAGCATATTTGCCTCCGTTATGAAACTGCTTTCTCAGGGGTCAGCACCACTGCGTAATTCTGATCGATGATCTCTGTTTCCGTCTCGATCACAAACTGCGTCTTTTTGATGAGCTGCCCGGCCCCGGTCCGGATCGTCAGCTGTTTTGCCCCATCTGCATAGACAGCAAGTTCTTTTTTATCCTGGGCAAAATCGATGTGAAACCATGCCGCGGCAACCGAATCCACAATGCCCAGGCCGGCATCCGGGCCAAGGCTTTTTACAATCACATGGGCATCAGGCGCTGATCCAAATCGGCACGGAAGTTTTTTCATATCCAGTGCTCCGCTGCCGAGCGGCATTGTCCTGCGCACAGGATCACCTTCCCGGAATGCGAATATTTCATAATGCAGCTTCGAATATTTTTTCTCAACCAGCAGAGCCTGAACATCCAAAGAAAAGAAATCGATAAAGAAGACGACTGCCAGAATAACGCAAATGAAGATCAGCAAAAACATCAGCAGATCATTGGTAAATTCCATATTATAACCTCCAGTCAAATATTCTATCGGTATTTATCCGCAAAAACCTTCACCAGAATGCCTGAAATGCAGACGGCGCCTGCAAATATCAAGCGTACCGGCCACCCTGCCGCACCGGAAAGCACAATATCAAATAAACATCCGGCCAGGAATCCTGCACCTGCCCCGGCAATTGCCGTTGACATCCGGCTGCCCGGAGCCGTCCCAGGAACATCATCCTTTGCATTCTTCATTTTTTCCGGCTGTTCTGCTTCCGGTGTTTTTACGGACGCTGTCTCAGGCCCATCATCAAGATGCGTTTTGCCCTCTTTTTCGATCCGCCCCGCAGCTGCGTCTGCCTGACGGTAATCTGTATAAAAATCATAATAATTTTCTTCCATCCAGTCCAGGTAAATATTCCGGTCCACGCCGCTCATACTGCAGTATCTGTCCAGCAGCCCTTTGATATTTACGAAGCTTTCTTTATATTCCGGGCACTGCCGGTCCTGAATACCCGAAGCAGCTGTGATATATTTTTCAAGAACTGCCCGCAGGTATTCTTCCGTTTTACCGGACAGATCAAGCATAGAGAGCATCCTGCAGCGCAGCCTGGCCCATTCGGGATCGCGCTGTTCATTGGCTTCAACCCTGGGAAGCAGCTCCTCGATCTTCAGCTGAGGCATCACAATCATTTCATCATGCAGCACAGACTGAAAATTGCAGGAGAGCAGAAAGCGGTCCATATCCGAGCTGCCGGCTGCATAAGCATCGTTCACACGCTTCTTAAAGGCGATGGGATCCTCCGTAAACAAGGCTGCCAGGCGGGACATTACCCCATGTTTCAGCCGATCCGGCACACTCTCCGGCGGCTGAAGCAGATCATAGTATGCCGCACCGTTAAAATCCTTCCTGAACAGAAATTTCACACCAAATGAAGGCCCGGCTTCTCCCACTGTGAAATTCAGCTGATCCTGTAACTGTTCCGGAACCATGAGCCCGATAAAACGCATGATCTGTGCAGCCTGTATATAGCATGTTTCCAGGTCTGAAGACTGTAAAGGCAGTCTGAACCGCAGCACGCCGTCTTCAGAAAGCAGCGTCTCAAACACCTGGGTCATCAGGGCCTCAAGCCGGCCCGGATGAAATCCGTTTTCGGGCGGCTGCCCCGCTGCCGGTTCTGCTTCATCGAGCAGGACAGGCTCAAGCGCCGCATTCAGATCTATTTCCGGATTGAAATTATTTGCAGGCCACGAAAGGCATGCTTCAAAGGATGCTGCGCCGTATGCTTCCGGCAAAACTGCATGCACCCATATATTCTTCCGGGAAGCCTGGGCGCCCGAAACATCTTTCATCAGTGCAGCCACATAAGCATTCAGATGGGCATTATACAGCACGCTGACCGAGGGTGTCTCACTGCTCATATCAAACCATCTGGAAGACAGAAGCAGCATGTCGTCCTGTATTTTCCGGCTGCCGGCGGAAGCAGCGGCAAACCGCTGCTCATCCCCGTAATTTGTAAAATAAAACTGCTGATACCGAATCTTTTCTGCCATTATCATTCCCCTGTCTAAGCATCAACACGTTCATTCATGATCCTATCAATGAGTTTTTTCAGCAACCCGATGAGGGGTTCATTTGTATGGATCGGTGCATAATTCCCCAGGAGCATCGTTACCTTGCCTCTTCCCGGGACTTCCTTCAGCCCGGCACTGCAGCCGAGGGGGGCGATCATATGCAGCGACACAGAGCGGAACTCATTGTTAAAAAGTTTCAGATCGCAGACCTTCTCGGAAAACAGCTTGTTCAGGGACATATCCGTGTAAGCTCTCTTGGCGGCTCTGATTCCCGCGTCTTCAGGTTCAGGTTCGTCGCTGAAAAAAAATCCGCCCATATCATAGCCCAGGACCTCATCATTATCCTTTAACATATCGCATTTAGAAAGAGCCAGGGCAATATCCATATTTTTCAGATTATCTCCTGCATAGATCTGCATGGCGTTCAGAATTCTGGTTGCATGCGCTTTCAGGATACCTTCTGTGTCAAGGATCTCTTTGCCATCCAGCATTTTGCGCAGCACAGTTTCCAGGGCCTCTGTTTTATGTTCGGCCGACTGGACATCACTTTGGCCGGCCCGGTCAAGAACACGGACATTTTCTCCGAAAAATCTCCGGGATTCCCTGAGGATTCGTCTTCTCAGTTCGCCATGTCCTACCGGCAGGATCGTTTCTTCCGGATCTACCAGGTAGACGACCCCATCCATATGCGACATGTAGCTGACTTTCTCATTGCCTTTTAAGGAATTGGCCAACGTTTCTCCCGCCGCATCATAAAGGCCGAGGATCAGACTGCTTCTGACGCCGTTCCTGTCAACCTTGACTTTCATAAAGGCCGGCGGAATAAAGCGCTGCCGGGTCAGTTCAGGGCAGATACCCTTATCCAGATCATCCACCATTTCCCTGAGTCCCTTGCTCTTCTGAAAACCGGATTCCTCCCATAAAAGGGACTGAAAATGCATCCCCTCTGAATTAACGTTAAGCCCCTTCAAGGCATCCCTGAGTTCCAGGAACCATGTGAGAAGCAGGCAGGTCTTTCCGGCCTCTGAGCTTGCCGCCAGCGCTACCGTGATCAGCGGCAGTTCAAACAGTTCTTCCGGGATAACATTATAGCAGTTTGCGCAGGCCGGCAAGGTCTCTGCCGCAACGGTCTTTCCTTCCCTGAATGTATAAACGTCATAGCCTTCTTTGGACGTGATCTCAATGGTCACTCCCGAAGCCTTGCGTTTCTGACCGGACTGCTCGATCGCCATCAGATTCTGGCCTGCAGCTTCACCCGGTTTGGGTTTTCCGCTCTTTCCTTGTGAGGGTACATTGACAGTACTTTCCAGCTTCGCTTTTAAGGTCAGGATCTCCTTCTCCGTTTTCACGATCCGCTGACCGGCTGTCATGGCAATTTCTTCATCACCAAATGCCATCCATTGCTGATAGAAAGGATCGCCTTTGATCCTGTCAGCCTTATCCGGTTTTAAAAAGGCCGCCAGATCCGGATGAACCGGTTCATAATCTTTGGCTTTGATATAATAGCATCTTTCATTGTTTTTAATACTGCTCAGGCAGTAAGGGCATCTGATCTCACGCATCCGAAGTCATTCCCTCCTATCGGCTTCTGTCAAAAGTTAAAGTACACAAAAGACTGCCATTTTCCGAAAGCGTCAGTTCAGCGCTTCCTGTATAGGCAATATCCGCATAATTTCCAGGCTGCTGACCCGGCATGGCAAGCGTCATATCCTGACTGACTCTGACCCGGTACATGTTCTGATCCAGGGAGAAAGCCTGCAGACCTGTAATCTTTTGAAGAATTGCCGATAATTCCATATGCTGCCGGGGTCTGACCAGATAATACTGGTCCAGATGGCACATTTTCGTACCTTTTGTGATCATACCATTCCAGGGCTGGCCTCCGGCAGGCGTTACATGAAAGTTTACTGTATATTCAAAAGGCACCGCGGTCATCTTCAGTGTTTGTGTCCGCTGGCTGACTTCCTCTGTTATCGCTTTAAGATTACTGATATTCGTAGCAATATTGTCAAAGGATACCGCTGCGGAGCTTTCGTCCAGATATTCATCAAGCAAAGCCTTCTCATCCGGATTCCGGACCGGATTTCCCCCCAGCCTGTACATCACAATGTCCTTGAGTTTAAGGAGCTTTTCATTTGCGCTGTTAAGGTTAACATAGGCATTAATATCCTTAAGCCTGCCGACTTCTGCGGCAACAGCCCTGATCTCAGGAAGTGTCATCGTACATTCCGGGTCACCTTCCCGGGCCCTTTTCTCAGCGTCCGTCTTTGCGTTTTCGAAGGTTTGCCATGCATTCTGAGCATTAAGTATGATATTATCCGCCTCCATCTGAACGCCGGAGATCTGCTTCTGAAGATTTCTCAGTGCATTTTCTTTGCCGCTGCTTCTGATCTTTCTGAGAACAATGATCAGAATGACCGCTGCCGCAATAATGACAGGAATAATGATCATCACCGGGCTGATGGCTTCTTTGATCGATGTCAGTTCCACCATAACTGTCCTCCTGTTTCCTGCAGGGTCACTTACAGCGATGGCAAAATGTCCGCCGTTTTCTGCCTGCATGACTGTCAGCACGCCGGATGAATAACTGATCTCACAGCCCTCTTCATCCTCTGCCGTATATGTAAACAATGGATCTTCCGATGGTTTGATCCACTGTGTGATATCAAATTCACGTTGCTTCAGTTCCCCGTTTTTCGCTCTCTCCAGCTTCAGCGGGCTGTTTTTCATTTCCGGCCAATCAGCCATAAGATCTGAAAGCGCCATTTCAAAATGCGCTTCGGCAGACTCACCTTTATACAGATCCAGTTCTACCTGTCCATCGATTTTAAGGGCCCGGTCTGCCAGAGCAAGTGTTTCTGAAGCCAGCCACTGCCCATTACCTTTCACCGGAAGGAGCAGCACCTCATAGCTTTTATCAAGTTCCAGGGCATCGTCAGTAAAATGCAGCGCCGCCCTGACGGACGTATCCTCATCTGCCGTCATTCCGACCCGCGCCGGTTTTGCAAACATCATATACGCCCCTTCTTCATCCGCGTCAGGGAGCAGGAAAATCCACTGTTTCCCGCCGCCCTGAGCTTCATCCGATGCGGCAGCAGGCATGCAAAAGAGCATGCCGGCCACTGTGACGATCAAAAATACAATCACCATATGTTTTATCTTCCGCATCGGTTTACTTCCTTTCTCAAATTGCCTGTAATTTTTTCATTTTATCATCGATCTTACGGATCTGGGTATCCTCATCCTGCCACCAGTCAAGCAGCCAGAGATTCTGAATTTCCCAGCCCATCCGGGCCAGCACCTGCTTCTGCAGTACCAGACGGTCTCTGACAGTATCCGAAAGCGCATGGACATCGTCGTCAAATATGACAGCCAACAGATATTTCTGCGGCTGTCTGGGATCTCTGATGCCGACATCGATCCTGAAAGCACTGCAGCCAATATCCGTATCTGTCTGATAACCGAGTCCGGCCAGGGCATCTGCGATCCGGCGGCTGCGCTGCAGCCTTTCGTCATTCTCCGGGGCATCCTCCCCTGCCCGGGCAGCAAGGCTGCCGGATGCATATTCCAGAAAATCCTTCAGGTCTTTGACCCCCTGCGGGCTTGTGTCCCGCACCTTGACGGCTGCAGGGTCAAAGGATGCAAAGACCACCATTTCTTTGCGGGCCCTGGTCACTGCAACATTCAGGCGCCTGTGGCCACCCTTTTTGTTGACAGGTCCGAAGTTCATGGAGAAAACCCCCACTTCGTCCGGTCCGAACCCTAAAGAAAAGAGGATCACATCCCGTTCGTCGCCCTGAACACTTTCCAGATTTTTGATAAATACAGGTACCTCCCTTTCGGCAGCCAGGACTGCCTCCGCAAGGGCTGTATCGGATTCCAGCTGCTTAGCCCAGAGATCTTCGATCAGGGCACGCTGCTGAATATTAAATGTGATGACGCCCAGAGATGTTTCCGGGTCTTTCCTGACTCGTCTGACCATCTCCGCCGTCACAGCCTCTGCCTCGATCCGGTTGGTCCTCGTCCCTGCCCGGTCGTAAATGCCATTGACACGCTGATATTTAACTGCCCTGGCATCTGCGTCTATCGACGGGAAGGTATTGAGTCTGCCGCCATAATAGTGTCTGTTGGAAAATGTGATCAGACTTTCATGAGCGCTGCGGTAATGCCAGTTCAGATAACACTCCGGCATGTTCAGTGCCAGCGCGTCATCCAGTACACTCTCCAGGTCCTCCAGCTCCAGGCTGGAAAGATCCCGCTGTTTCCTGAAAAATGCTGTCGGCGGCAGTTGCTGTTCATCTCCTGCAATAATCACCTGCTTGCCGCGGGCGATCGCGCCGACGGACTCGCTGGTCGTCATCTGGGAAGCCTCATCAATGATCACCAGGTCGAACTTCGGAAAATCCGGATCGATATACTGGGCCACCGATGAAGGGCTCATCATCATGCAGGGCTTAAGAAGCCGAACTGCCTCAGGCATCTCATTGAAGAGCTGTCTTATGGTCAGTTTTGCGCCAGCTCCCATGGCCGCCCGGTTCATCATGGTCAGGTCCTCGTGATCACTTCCCACAGACCGGCTGGGGATGCGGCTTGAAAGTTTTGTCCGGATCTCCCTGCGGGACAGCTGTTCGAAATCTCTGCATAGCTCCTGGTATTTCCTGACTGTATTTTCAAAACTGAAGCCGCTGAAGTTCTGGAGCAGCGCATTGCTGCTGATCAGCTTTGAGACATAGGCGCCGGACCAGCTTTTATAAAAGGCCGGCAGGATCTCTTCAGGTGCCAGACCCTTATCGATGGCATCGACTACCGGGCTCAGCCCCATCCGCCGTGCCTCTTCCCGCTGTTCACAATAGCTGCACCAGGCCTCAAGCTCATGGTAATGTGCCTGCCAGGTCTGAAGGGTCCGGGCAAAATCCGGCGTGCGAAGAAGGTCTGATGGCCGTCCGCATTCATAACCGGTCAGTTTGACCAGATCCGACGTACAGCTGCGAAGCTTCTCATAATCGGCCACAGTTTTTTCAAAAAGCGCTTTGTCCGGGACCGGCCCGCTTCCGGTTTCAGCCATCGCCACACGATCCACATATGCATGCATCTGCTGATGCACATCCTCTGACAGATCTAGCTTGTCAAATTCCCCGGTGACTTCCTGGATCCGCTGTTCGACCTTCAACCATCGTGTCCAGTCGATATCCGAAGCATTTTCGACCATCCAGCGGCCAAGGGGTGTATCCGTACCCATGGTCCGGCATTTATCATAGTAATCCTGCATCCTGAAAAGCTCATCCATCATGGTTTCCGCTTTAATGCTTTCCGGATGGCGGGAGGCATTCCTGAGTTCGCCGATCACCGTGTCTCTGGACACTTTTGCCAGCAGCCCGTTTTTTCCCTCAATACGTTTTGAAAGGGCGATCAGATCTCCCAGTTCCTTTTCAGGGATAACCTTTTTGTAATCTTCATCAAATTCCGTCTTCACTTTCAGCAGCTTTTCCAGGCGCTGATGTGTCTCCACAAGATCTCTGAATGTATTTCCCTGCGCCATTGACCGGGCCATCAGCACGGGACGGCTGACGCAGTAGCGGGCAAGGTCTGCCAGCTGGACACAGGTTCGCAGATCCGGATGCTGCGCATCCCCAAGCCCGATTTCCCTGCACACGCTTGCAGCCTCCTCAGAGAGGGCGTTCATGCCCGAAAGCCACTGCTTCGTCAGGTCTGTCAGCTGCTTTCGCTCTTCCAGATTAAAATGGGTCCTGTTAAAGTCACGCAGGGGATGGTCAGGGATAGCAGGCAGAGATTTTGTAATCTCTTCCAGCAGTTTCATCTGCCTGCACATACCGGACAGTTCTTCGCGTGTTACCAGGGAAGCGGATAATGCATCAAAATCGACAGCATCGCTGGCATTCTGATAGCGGGTCATCATCCCCATCAGCTCATATAAGGACAGGCCGCATCGCTGGGGCTTATTGAGGTTTTCACTTAGAGCCCGGAGCTTCTTTGACAATGCATCGATCTGGGTTCCGGTATGTTCATACAGCGGGTCCTTCGCATCTTTTTCAAGCGCAAGGGTTTCCTGCATCTGGCTCAGGATATACTGACGGTTTGCCTTGCTGCCATGCAGCTGCAGGCAGAAGGGACCAAGGCCGATATTATCCAGGCGTTCCCGGACAACTTCAAGTGCCGGCAGTTTTTTTGCGACAAACAATACAGACTTCCCTTGATAGATCGCGTTTGCAATCATGTTGGAGATGGTCTGTGATTTTCCTGTTCCCGGCGGTCCATGCATCACAAAGCTTCTGCCGTCAAGGGCTGCTTTTACCGCAGACAGCTGTGACGCATCCGCGCTGATCGGCATCAGCACTTCCCGCGCCTTCACCTGATGGTCCAGGCTCTCTGCTGTCATAAAATCTTCCGACGGCGACCAGGACAGTTTCCCATTGATCAGACTTTGCACAAAGGGGTGCTTTGAAAACGCATCCCTGTGATCGTGCATATCCTTCCACAGCATATACTCGCCATAGGAGAAGGTACCGATACATGCCCGTTCCAGCACCGTCCAGCCCGGGCGTGTGATGATGGCCTGGAGCACAGTATTGAACAGCTTCCGGTATGCCGGCAGATCATCTTCCATCGGGACAGAAGATACGCCTGAGATCTGAATGCCGAAGTCTTCACGCAGTTTTTCAAAAAGCGTGGTATTCATCAGCCATTCCTCATCCCGCAGCACCATATCATAGTCCGTATTGGCAGTCTTTCTCTCAAAATCGACCGGGACCAGCATCAGAGGCGCCAGCCGGTCCTTGTCCTCGCCGGGCACTTTCCACTTTAAAAGACCTACAGCCATATAAAGGACGCTTGACCCGGATTCCTCCCGGAATGTTTTCGCTGCATGGTAAATATGCTTTAAGCGGCTTAATGTTTCCTCCGGCGGCAGCATGAAACGAAGCCGTCCATTATCCAGATCATTGCTGACGATCCCCGGCATCTGACGGATGATCTCTGCCTGTGCCGCCAGATCTTTTGCGTCCGGCAGATTTCCCGCCTCTTCGGGCGCCGGGATCAGACGGATACGGGCGCCATTTTTCAGCTGGCGGGTAAGATAGGTGATCATGTTCATGTCCGCCATGATGGGCATATACGAACGTCCCATCGGCATATTGATCAGCGGATTGCGCAGTGACAGATTGAGCAGCATCTTCTCCCAGTAATCCTGCTTGGACATATCTTCTTCCGGGAGGTCTTCAAGCAGGCCCATATCCTGAGGATCATAGAAGATTTCATCTTCCGGAACTGTATCAGCTTCCACTTCCGGCTCTACGCCGAACCTGTCATGGATCTCCTTCAGCGGTACCGGCATGATGCCGCCGGCCCTGGCCCGTCTCACATCAACCACATACTCGAAGCTGTCAAAGTGCTTGTCTGTCGCTTCGCAGGCATACTCAAATGTACTTCCAAAGGCATAGTTATCCATCAGGGTGCACTCGACCATCTGCAGTTCATGAAGACGCTGCAGATTATGAACCGACTCCCCGTCGGATACCAGTACATCGGAAAAAGATTTCGGTTTCAGCCAGCATCCTGCAATGGCATGTCCGTGCAGGATCATGATGAGGGGATGCAGACTTGCAGCTTCCAGGCAGGCCGCATACAGCACTGCCATATCGATACAGCAGCCTACCTTGTTTGCCAAGGTAAATCCCGGCATCCTGACGCGCTGTCCGAGATCCCAGTTTGCCGGCGGATAAACATACGTGATCCGCTCGTCCTGGATCACCTCAAAGATGATCTTCATATATTCCAGGACATCCATGTCGTCGTAACCTGCAAAGGCAGCCCCGATCCGGTCCCCCGCTTTAGCCAGGATCTCCTGTACCCGGCGGTCATTCGGAGTTACAAAGGAAGCGATCAGTTCAGGCCGGTTGTGGCCGGTCCACATATCATAGGGAAGGATCTTTACAGCATAGGTGTCCTTATGGAGAGGCGTACTGTTTTCATCTGCCGTCAGGATCTCCAGTATATACACGCCCTCACAGTCCTCATTGTAACTAAGCAGCAGATCGCCATTGATGAGGATATGGTCCGGCTTCAGATCGATGCTTCCGCCAGCAGGGATCTCGACGATGTTAAAATACATCTCTTCCAGAAAATCCGGGTTGGAGGACACTCTTAATTTTACATTCCTTACCGTCTCGGCCGCATCGTTATACACAGTGATCCGGGATATCTGTGTGGTTCCGTTCAGATGATGAATATAGTTCATCGATGGCTGATAGGTCATTTTCGTGCGAAAATTATAGATCATGACTGCTGAACTTCCTTCCTGTCAATGTCTGATTCGGGTCTGCAGGTTCCTCTCCATATAAAGGCTCTTCAAAATCTTCCTCCGTCAGCGGTTCTTCATCCGGATCAGTCTCATCCGGGGCATCGTATGCGCCTGTACTGTCACCATTTAACTCTGCCTGCATTCTGGCTTCTTCTTTTTCAACCTTTACTCTGATAAAATCAACAAATGTTCTCGGAACAGCCTGAAGTCTGAGTCTCAGCACAAGGTCCAGGTCATCATTTTCTTCCGTATTGCGTTCGATAGAGATTGCCAGCAGCATCCCGATCATTGCGGCACTTACCACCATGGACACGCCGCCTTTGGCAATAAAGGGCAGTGTCACTCCGGCCAGTGGAAAGACGCCCAGATTGCCCCCGATGATAACCATGGCCTGCACAAACAGAGCCAATGAAAATCCAAGGGCCACAGCCTTGTGGAAGGGTGATTTGTCTGTAATGCTGCGTTCTACGCGAAGCCCTTCTCTGAAAAGGATCATATAGATCATGATCACGAACATGCCCATGGCAAAGCCAAACTGGCTGACAAGTTCAGCGTAGATCATATCAGAATCCATGATCGGCACAGAAATAAACTCATGGGCATCCGCACCGGTGAGTCCGCCGATCTGCATCGCCCGCTCAGCAATCAGCAGCTGCTCAGGTCTGCTTCCGCTAAAGCCCAGGATCTTCTGTGCCATTTCCTCCGGCAGCACGCCGATGACGAATCGTTCTGCGCCTTTACAATACATTTTTAAAATAAAACCGCGAAGGGATCCGAGCGCGCCGCGGGCATACCCGCTAAGGACGGTCGGAACAATAGGCAGATAGGTATCATTCAGAAAAGCAGCCCTGTAATCATCCTTGAAAGGGGCATACTCACTCAGCTGCGCAATACAGACCGCTGCCGGATACTCTCCCAGGAGATCTGTGGTCCCTTTTTCCCGCAGGTCTTCCCCTACCTGCAAAGTATCAATTTCCCTTGCCGCCGCAAAATCCGCCGCCGTCAGGCTGTAATTCCCGGTCTCGTCTGCTTCAAGCATCTGGCAGGCATTTTTATAATTCTCATAGACCAAAGGATCCTTCATCAGCTCTTCATCTTCAAGATGCACGCGTGCGATCTCCCGAAGTCTGGTCAGTCCCGGGATCACGGAGCCTTCTTCTTCCCCCGGAACATCATGGATATCGTCCGTAAAGGCAGAAGCAAAAAGCCCGGCCGGAGCATCCTTGATAGCGTCCCGGTAAATATTGCCGCCAACACCTGAAAGGATGCCGATACTGAATGCAGCTGCAAGGATCACAAAGAAAAATGGCGTGATCTTGTTGGGAAAGATAAACAGGAACATCAGGTATACAAAACCGATAACGATCAGCGATCCGAAATCAGACAATAAGACCGCCAGCATCCCAACATGGAAAAGGGTGAAGATCAGCGAGATCAGAAACAGCTTCCGCTGCGCCTTGGGGTCCGCATCAGCCTTCTCCAGGCTTTTCCCCAGGACACCGGACATCGACAGTATATAAAAGACCTTCACAAAGTCCAGTACCGTGATCGGTCCCAGCTGGATCTTTGCACCGTCTCCCGTTCCAGCAACTGCAAGAAGGATCAGAAGAACAATACTCAGCGCCCCAAAGACCTTAATAGCCAGATCGCTGCTCAAAAGACGCCAGAAATTCCCGTAAAGTGCCATCACAAAAAGCAGGACAAGAAGGGTTGCAATGATCGTTCCCTTGCTGTTGCTGAACTTATAGCCCTGATCATGGTAATAATTAAACGTCAATGCCGCATGGAGCAGTTCCCCGATGGTGATCAGGATCAATGCACAGAGCGCAATGCGCCTGTTGCCGTCATGCCGGACAAGAAGCCACAGGATAAACCCGCCGATTACCAGTACATATGCTTCTGCCGAGGTAAACTCCGCAAAATACCCCCTGCCGGCAGCTATAAGCATGCAAAAAACGGAAAATGCCAGAAAATACAGCATTTCCCTGTATTTCCAGAGCGTTTTAAGCCATGGTTTTCCTGTCCTCATGTTAATCTTGTTCACCCGTCAAACCTCCCTCAAGGATCTTCTGGAGCTCCAGGATCATCTCTTCATCTTTAAGTCTGAATTTCACCTCAACGCGGCGGGACTTTGCCGCGTCGACCTTTCCCTTTTTATTGTATACAGGGTTGCTGAAGGATCTGCCGTTAGCTGTAATGATGGCACGCAGCTGTTCCTTCTGCTTACCGCTCAGACTGCTGTCTGACAGGATATACTCAACAACTGACAGCGCCCTTTGCTGACTCAGCCCCAGGTTGTACATATATCCCGACTCCGTGTCTGTATGTCCCTCGATGATGATCTCCGCGACATCCTCCCGGAAA
>JAEIGA010011246.1_pt1 | contig 13587 bp, 8 predicted proteins | sample 9270691 | NCBI WGS metagenome assembly JAEIGA01 (sample SAMN17057246, study PRJNA624740) | gut metagenome | biome: biome; isolation source: fecal sample | host: Bos grunniens | place: China: Xizang | collected 2019
ACTAGAAATTGCAATTTGGGTAAAATCGCGATTATAGCGTATTGCGGCACCACCTCTTGCACTTGTTATGTCTTTGTATAATTCATTACCATTGGCGTCTACATATATCAATGCTGGTTCCGATGCATTTGGATTGTCTCGATATTGGCAATACCATATACCACCTTGATTGTCGTAGCACAAATTAGTATTGGCATAGTTTATTGTGTATTTACCCGATAACGTTGATATTGCTGATGATGGAGCAGAATTCCATGTGGAATTTTCACCAAGTTCATATTCATCAACTCTTGAATCAGCTGAGTTGGAAGCAAACAATTTAGTAGAACCGCTAAGCATAGCAAGGGTAAGATTATCTCCTGAGCCTTTCACATCAAAGCCTACATTAGGCCCGGCAATAAAGGATCCATTCTTTTCATATAGGTAGTTGGCAGAGTTTAAAGAGCCTCCTGTAAATACCTGTGTAAATGCTGCATTTTGTTGTTGCATGTTGTTAATGTCGGGCAATTCATATAAGTAATTACCACTATCATTTTGGCGAGTAACAAATACGCGACTATCTTCTGAAACACGCACCTTGCGAAAATCAGCTCCGGAAGCACTTCCGACCGTTTGATCAATAGTTATACCTCCGGTGTACACATACTTACCTGTTATCCAGTTTTGAATTCCTATAAAACGAGGTGTGAATACATACAATCCTTGTCCTCCATTCGTTCCACTATAATGACCTGAGGAAGATGTAGCGCGCCCTTCTGTTACATAAATTCTACCAAAATAAGGGCTTTCCATATTGCAATCCACATCAATTCCTTGAGGATGATTGAATCCTAAGTCTTTAAAGATTTGTACATTTGTCTTTGATGCTCCGGTGACTTCAATCCCCCAAGTGTATGTACCGACATCAAAATTGCTTAGATCTATAATTGCGGTGTGTGCTGCTTCAGTCAAATATTCATTACCTAAAGCCACACGTTCCACCTCTGTACCGTCCTTTTTTATTACAACCGAGACTTCTGTTGCCGGTGCGTTAAGTACATAACTAACAGTTAATTGGTCTCCATCGTATTGACCAGTTACTTCAAAAGCGAATGGATTAGCTTTTCCATTGGCTGTAGGAGTGACAGTCTCGTAGGTATCTACTTCAATAACATCGTCATCATCTTCGGGTGCAGTCTGTGTTGAATATTTCTTTAAGTTGTTACCGTACATTAGATAAATATCTATTTCATTCTTGTCATTAGCAGTATAGGAATGTCCTACAGCATGTACTGTGACTGCACCTGCTGATACATTTTGTGAAGAGATTTCTTTTTTCGAAGATAATCCATTTGTAATATCTAAAAGTTTAATACCTGAACATGACGTTCCCGACATTGAAGGTGTTGCCATCAATGAATTATTACCACTCTTAAACACTCCGGCATTAGGTGCTATACTGCTTAATGATGAAAATCCGCTAGGAGCTTCAGCGTTAGTTCCATTAAGCGTAAACTCTATGGCATTTGCAGTAGGAGATGTAATAATTAAATTGTTGTCGGAACGAGGTGATACTGATATTTTGAAGTCGCCTCCCAAATAACTTCTTAATAAATAAGTTGCATCTTGGTTATTACGTATTAAATTTGTAGCTGTACCGCCTGAAATGGTTACGATAGAAAGGCGAACTTGAGCAGAACCTACGGCATTTTGACCATCGTAAATTAAAGTTCCTGTGGTAGAACTTCCTTTATATGCCAATGTTTCACCTCCGATCCCATAACTAAAGTTCCCGGCGAATGCAACAGAGAACCATATAGACAATTCACCTGTAGCTACACCATTGGCATCTTTACCCCATTTATAAATTTTCACATTACCATCAGAGTTTAAAGTTGTTGACGCAAAAGCTTGATAAGTCTTATTAATACCAATCAATACGCCATCTGATGTTAATGCAATATCCGACAATTTCATATAATTGAAACTGTAGCTTGCATTTGTTGTAGTTGTAGCAGCTGTTGTGCCAAGAGTTTTAAGAACCGACTTTTTTACCAAATCATAAACAAGCACTGTGGGCTCATTGCTTGAATCCACTGCAAGGATATACATGTAATTGCCACTTATGATTGTGCGACGCACGGTTTTACCTGCAAGTTGAGAAATCGCAGTTGTGCCATGGTCTTGAAAACTTAAGTTCATATCCAATTGTTCATCATCATTTTCTTCATTATCGGTAACTCCACTATTTGAGTACACCATGATACCCGATGCAACAGCACGTTCACTGCCATCAGATGGAGAATTGACAAGATTTCCGCCTACTACCATTTGAGCTGACCCACCAGCATCACAATTAAGTACGTCATCGGCTCCAAAATGTTTCATTATATAACTCATGCGAGTGGTGTTACAACCCGATGATGAGCCGTAAGTTGCATGTTCTTTGTTATCTATCACACACATGATTAGTTTGGTGTTGTCTGCACTCACTCCATATGCTGAACGAGAATATACTCTTGAGTTGTAATATTCATTTGTTGCACGAGATGTTATTTTGCCATCTTTCATCACGATAGCATTTCCTGCAATAATGTTTTCGAAGTTAGGGATATTTGTTGAATTGGAACATTCATGCCAATTGTATTGAAGGACAACTTCATCACCTACTTGAATTTTATCGAGCCATGTTTTGTTTGTTCCTGGGGCAGCTACAAGTACAAAGTCATAGGAACCGCGAGTGATAGAGGCTTCTTTAGAACCTTTTTTTGCGACTGTGGTTTTTATTTCCTTATTGTAGCCCACTGTTTGTCCCGATTTTAATGTTAAATATAATTCGGTGGATTCTACGCTACCGGTAACATCTTTACCTGATTGACCTGCTGAAGAATCAACAATCTTTATAGCTCTATCGTTAGGGTATAGAGGTGTAAACATAGCCAATACTTCTTGAGCATGGCAATATTTGTTTACTTCAGAAACCGTTAAGTAATTAATGCCACGTGCTGTACATATTACTTTAGCCAATGTTTGGTAATTGCCAATATAAGCTTTTCCTTCTTTTGTAATACCCATTACACCATGGAAAATATTACCATTATCGGCAGGGCCGCCATTGTATTGATCCATGTAAGAGTTGGTTTCAGTAACAATCTCTCCATTAACCATTGCTCCACCAAGACAGGTGTTTGTTGCATATACACCAGCATCGGTTGTGGTTTGGGATGACATTGACCAAAAGTGCGCATTTTGACTAGCCACAGGATTACGTCCGGCAGACTTCTTGCGAGAGAATACCGATGTCATTCTTTCTGTTTTCAAGAGTTTGTCTTGGCCAATAAAAGCTTCTGCGCGTACGTTAGAATTAGATAAATCTGCTGTAACGATATTCACGTTGATTGTTGTGGGAGAAGTAAACCTTAACCGATAATGGGTAACACCAGAACTAAGTGTTTTTTGCTCTGCTATTGTGTAGGTGTAAGATTCTCCACCTGCTGTGAATGATTCGGCATGCAATAAAGACCAGCACGCCATTAAAAATAGAATGATAGTTGTTAGTTTCTTCATGTTGTTAGTTGTTTTGTATTAGCTTTATAAATATTTTACAAATATACATCTTTTGGTTAATTATATAGTAAAATTATGAAATAATGTGATATATAAAAAGTATAGATATAGTATGTAAGTTATTGTTAGACTTTTTTTGGAGTTTTAATGCTTCTTTACTAAATTTGTAACTTTATAATAGCTATTTAAAAAAATATCCATAATTCTATGAAACGTCTATTGAGCTTTTCTTTGAGCATAATGATGGTATTGGTTGCTGTTGCTTCGCAATCAATTGCCTCAAATAATACAGTTACAGCCACAGTGAATAAAACTTGGGTTGAAGTTGATGTGGAACAAAATGGAAAGAAAGGTATAAGAGTGCATACCGAATTTACTATACAAAATTGTAATGGGAAAAGTGCAACGATAAACATTTTTGTGGCCAATTCACAAGGTGCATGGGTGAACGCCAATGATGAAAACTATAAAAATTCTGATGGCTACGTTTATCTTGGCTCTAATTTTACGCCTCGCTATGACAATACAAAATTCAATGATTATAAGTTGTTTATTCCTTATGATGCCATAAATTTTGAAAACGGGACAAAAGAATACACATGTCGCCCATATATATGGTATAACGACAAGTATATAGCCGATGGCGATGGTGCAAAATTTACTTATACGAAAAACTCTAGTAATGTGGGTGGTAAAGTTACGGCTAAGGTAAATAGCACTAAGATAGTTCATGATGTAGAGGAGGACGGTAAAAAAGGAATGAGGATTCATGCCAATTTCAATGTGTATAATGGTAAAGGTAAAGAAGGATATGCCTATGTCTTTATTACCGACTCACTTGGTAACTTTATAAAAGGAAAAGGCGATGCAACTTGTACAAAAGAGGGAAGTGTATATGTAAAAAAGAAGATAACACCTACTTATGACAACTCACTTTATGAAGATCTGAAATTGTTTTTTCCATTGAGCCACATAAGTATGAATCCCGGCAGGCATAAGTATTATTGTACTGTTTATATAGACTTCGATAATGAGTATATTGCCAATGGTGAAAAAATTTCGTTCATTGGTACAAGTGGTAATGAAAATAAGGAACTTTCAGCAAAAGTTAATAGCTCAAGAATAGAGCATGATATTGTGCAGGATGGAAAAAAAGGTATGAAAATTCATGCCAATTTCAATGTGTATAATGCAAAAGGAAAGACTGGTTATGCTTATGTCTTTATTACCGATTCGGAAGGTAAATATGTGAAAGGAAAGGGAGAAGCATCTTGTACTACCGATGGAAGTGTGTATGTGAAAAGGGAATTGACACCGGCCTATGATAATACCATATATAAAGATTTTCAATTCTTTTTCCCTCTTGAACATATAAGTATGAAGCCAGGTAAACACAATTATAATTGTATCGTTTACATCAATTTCAACGACAAGTATATTGCAAATGGTGAAAACCTATCGTTTGTAGGAACAAGCGGTGGTGTCAACAACAATAATAACAATAACAACAATAATAATTATAAGGGAAATCTTGCAAGTATAGAATGGTTGAACATGGCTTCCAAAGTCACCTCGGGAAGCTATAGGTTGAAAGCCGGAATTAAGTCGAGCTCGAAGATTGAAGAAGTAAATATTTTTGTCAACGGTCAATCACATCGTGGAATAAGTGCCGTAAATAATGATGGCTATGATATGGTTGTTGATAAAGAACTAGACTTGGTGCTTGGCTCCAATACAATAGTTGTGGAGGTGAAAAATGCCGCAGGATTGGCTAAGACAGAGAAAATAATATCGTATGTAAAAAGTACACGCACAGTAAAAGGATGTATCGTTGACAATAGTGGAAAGCCTGTTGTGGGGGCAACAATTATAGCATCCGATTCACAATATGGAGCTGTTTCTGATATTAATGGTAATTTTACAATAAATATACCTAACGATGTTTATCGATTACATGTTTCGTATGTGGGAATGAACGAGAAAGAAGTGCCTGTTGAGGACTTTATGCGCATTTCAATGTCAAAAAAGAGTCAGGGTGTTGCTCAGAAAAAGACACTAGGCGGAAAGCGATTGGCTTTGGTCGTAGGTAATGCCGATTATAGCGAAGGACGATTGAAAAATCCTGTAAACGACGCAACAGATTTGTCTAATAAACTTAAATCCTTGGGATTTGATGTAATTGAGGCATATAATCAAACTAATAGAGGAATGATTGAGAAAATACGTGAGTTTGGTGTGAAAGCTCGCAATTATGACGTTGCGTTGTTCTTCTATGCCGGTCATGGTATACAGCATAATGGCGTGAACTATTTGATACCGGTTGGAGCTAATATAAAGAGTGAAACCGATATAGAATTTGAATGTACCGATGTAAATAGAGTACTTGCTCAAATGGATGATGCAAGATGTGAAATGAAGATTTTGATTCTTGATGCATGTAGAAATAATCCATTTGAGAGAAGTTGGCATCGAAGTGCCGGTACTCGCGGACTATCTTTCATGAAAGCTCCTAAAGGAACTTTCATAACCTATGCAACAGCTCCGGGTGATGTGGCACAAGATGGTACAGGACGTAATAGCCCTTATACCGAGGCTCTATTACAAACACTTGATGTTCCTAATCTATCTATCTTTGAGGTGTTCCAACAAGTTCTGGATCTTGTTTCAAAGAAAACAAATGAAATGCAAAATCCTTGGCAATCAAGTTCTTTTAGAGGTGATTTTTATTTTAACAAGAAATAAATATGAAAAATAAATTAATTTTAGTATTGATGTTTATGGCGTGTTGTGGGGCTTTATACTCACAAGATGAACATTATATAGGTGTACTACTTGATGATGAAGCGTATGAAAAAATACCACAAAAGGCAACATTGCTAACACGCGATTATACAATATTGCCGCGTAAACATTCACTCAAGCAATATTGCCCAATGCCTTCAAGTCAAGGCAACTATGGAACTTGTGTAGGCTGGGCAAGTGCTTATGCAGCTCGCACTATCACTGAAGCAATAAATAATGAATGGACCGATAAGGCTCAAATAAATAAAGAAGCTTTTTCACCATTATTTTTGTATACGCTGATTAAGAACCCTAGTGACTATAATTGTCAATCGGGGACCAATGTGAATATGGCATTTTATACAATGAAGCAACGTGGTGTTGCCAAGCGTAGTAGTATGAATGTGAAATGTGCCAATGAAATAAGTGATGTCGCATATTCTAATGCATTGAATTATAAAATAGATGATTATTTTACATTGTTTAATTATAATTGTAATAATCCTCAAACTAAGATCAATTCAACAAAGAAATCAATAAGTCAGAATCGTCCTGTTGTGATTTCAATGGCTTGTTATAGATCTTTCAGCTATGCTAAAATGTATTGGAGTGGGGAGGCCGATTATTATAGAGGTTATCATGCAATGTGTGTTGTGGGCTATGATGACGATATAAATGGTGGCTCTTTCTTGATAATGAATAGTTGGGGAAGTACTTGGGGTAGTGGCGGTTTCACTTGGGTAAAATACTCTGATTATGCTCAATTTGTGAGATATGCAATAGAGATGTATGTAAAAAAGAGTATTCCACTAGAACAGAAAAAACGTTATAATTTGGCAGGAAATATGTATTTGAAACTGTCAACCGGTGAGAAAATGATACCTTATTTGAATAATTCAACTTCAATACCATATTACAAAATATCGGGAGAATATATGTCGGGTACACGTTATCGTGTTTATATCTCCAATAATGAGCCGGCTTATGTATATGTGATAGGTTCGGATTTAAATAACAATGTGAGTAAAGTTTTTCCTCCAACAAATAGGATAAGTCCGGCACTTGTGTATAAATCCAATAATATAGCTATTCCCGATGAAAAGTGGTATATTGAAATGGATAATACTGTGGGAAAGGATTATTTATGTGTGCTTTATTCGGCAGTAGAACTACCTATAGATGATATTGTTGCTAAAATTAAGGGTGCAAGTGGCTCTTTTATGGATAAATTGAAGTATGCGCTTGGCGACCGATTAGTGTCGGCATCCGAAACCTCATATGGCAATGGGGAGATACGATTCTCTGCTAAAAGTAATGCAACAGTGGTGCCTTTAATTGCCGAGGTGGTGCACCGTTAAGAAAAAATAATAAGGACAAAAAGATAAGGTTGCTCAACTGATGTTGGGCAACCTTTTCTTTTAATATTTTAATGAAATGGTATTATTTCAATCCACGATTGCGAAGAAGAGCATCAGGATTAGGCTCTTGGCCACGGAATTGCTTGTAAAGCTTCATTGGCTCGTCGCTTCCACCCATTTCAAGAATGTTAGTGCGGAATGCATCGGCAGTAGCTTTATCGAAGATACCCTTTTCAGCAAATAGCTCGAAACCGTCGGCGTCAAGCACTTCAGCCCATAGATAGGTGTAGTAACCTGCAGCATAGCCGTCGCTACCGAAGATGTGCTTGAAGTAAGTACTACGATAACGGAAAGTAAGCTCTTCAGGTAAACCTAGTTTCTTAGCTACCGATGCTTCAAATTCGGCTACGTTAACATCTTTTCCGTCGTTCAATTTGTGCCATTCTATATCAAGAAGAGCAGCACCAGCAAGCTCGGTAGTAGCAAAACCTTGATTGAACTTAGAAGAAGCAATAAGCTTTTCAACAAGTTCGGCAGGGATTGTTTCGCCTGTTTGGTAGTGCTTAGCATATACAGCAAGAACTTCAGGTTCAAAAGCCCAGTGTTCTGTGATTTGTGAAGGAAGTTCTACAAGGTCGCGGTCAACATTTGTACCTGCTTGTCCACGATAAGCAGCGCGAGTAAGCATGCCATGTAGACCATGTCCAAATTCATGGAATGTAGTTTCCACTTCGTCGATAGTAAGAAGAGCCGGCATGTCACCTGAAGGGCGAGTGAAGTTACCCACGTTGTACACTATTGGGCGTTCATTGATAGAATCATAGTTGCAAGCACCCTTGAATTCACTCATCCAAGCACCTTGGCGCTTAGTAGCGCGAGGGAAGTAGTCGGTCATGAATACAGCAAGGTGTTCGCCAGCTGCATCTTTTACTTCATATACGGTAACTTCTGGATTATATTTAGGAGCATCTTTCAATTCGGTGAAAGTTACGCCATAAAGTTTGTTAGCAACATAGAATATACCTTCAACTACATTTTCAAGTTTGAAATAAGGACGTACTTGATCTTCGCTGATGTTGAATTTTTGAGCTTTAACTTTTTCGGCATAATAGTAGTAGTCCCAAGGAGCCACTTTGAAATTGTTACCTTCAGCATTGATGTATGCTTGCATGTCGGCAACTTCTTCTTTAACTTTAGCTACAGCAGGAGCCCAAATCTTGTAAAGAAGGTCTTCGGCGTTCTTAGTAGTTTTAGCCATAACGTTGTCGATTGCGTAATCGGCAAAGCAATCAAAACCAAGCATATTGGCTTTTTGAGTGCGAAGTTTAAGAATTTTATTGATGATAGAATCGTTGTTGTACTTACCTTCGCTAGCTAGAGAAGTGTAACCTTTCCACATTTTTTCGCGAAGTTCACGATTGTCGGCATAAGTAAGAACAGCAAGACGGCTAGGAGCATGAAGAGTAAACACCCATTTGCCTTCTTTTCCACGTGCTTTAGCTTCGTCGGCAGCAGTTGCAATATTTCCTTCAGGCAGACCTGCAAGTTCTTCTTTGTTTTCAACAACAAGTTCCCACGCATTTGTTCCATTCAACACATTTTCGTTATAAGCGATGAATGCGTTAGATAGTTCTTGATTGATGGTTTTTAGTTGTTCTTTCTTTTCAGCGTCAAGAAGAGCACCTGAACGCACGAAGTTCTTATAGTACTTTTCAAGAAGACGAGTTTGAGCTGTGTTAAGGTTTAGGCTGTCTTTACGATCATATACACTCTTAATGCGATTGAAAAGAGCTTCGTTCATACCCATGTTGTCGCTGTGAGCTGTGTAAAGCGACGAAATCTCCGGAGTTAATTCTTGCATTTCGGGAGTGTTGTCGCTTTCGCTTAGCGCAAAGAATACGTATGCCACTTTGTTAAGCAATTGACCACTATTGTCAAGAGCCAAGATAGTGTTTTCGAAATCGGGAGTTGCAGGGTTTGCAATGATTGAATCGATTTCAGCGTTTTGAGCTTCAATACCGGCTTTAACAGCAGGAAGATAGTGCTCATACTTGATTTGTTCAAATGGCGGAATCTCATACTGAGTAGTGTAGTCCGCCAAGAATGGGTTTTGTTCCATCTTGTTAGAGTTGCTAGCCGATAGTGTAACGGCAATTGCACTTGCTACGGTTAATAATGTTTTGTTCATTTCTGTAAAGTTTTGTATTGATATTATAATTTATTTTCTTGCTTAATATAGAATTATTTCCATTTAAAGGTTGTAAGCAGAGGGTAGTGGTCGGATGATTTTTGGTCACCTCGTTCAATGTCTATAGCTTCAAAATTTCCTTTATATAGAACGTGATCTATTCTAAAATAGAAACGGCTGGCATGGAAAGTTATTGTAGGTCCTAAAGCACATTCTTCGTAAGCATCTTTCATATCATCACCTTTGATAGTGAGATAAGAATAGGACGAAGGGGTGTCATTAAAGTCACCACAAATAATTACGTTTTCACCATTGATATAACGATTGAGATTATTGATATATTTCTTGATATCTTCGGCTTGTGTGGCTCTTTTCTTAAACGAAACCGATAGCTTACTTAATAAGGTGTTCTTGACATCTTTAACTGTTTTTTCACTTAGATTATCTGTGATTTTAGAGAAATCGGTTGTACTACGGTAAAGAGCCTTATCGCTTTCGTTAAAGTGGAGTGATTCGAGGTGAACGTTGATAATGTATAGAGTTTTACCATCAATTTCTAAACGATATGCCGTTGATGTTAAAGGGCGTTCGCTTGTAATATTTTCATTATCTATTTGGTATGGATGTTTAGATAAGATAACTAAGTCTTTGAGCCTACGTTCACGATAAGGGTATTTCTTTTTTAGCTCAGGCATTAAAGATTTAATCTTATCATTTTTATCCATCTTGATTTTTGCCGAGCCTTCTTGTAATAAGACAATATCGGCATCTTTATCGAGGATGTATCTTAAAGTTCGGTTTTCAAGAGTGTCTTTTGACAAGTCATTGTCATTAAAATTCATCACATTGTAAGTTAGTACTTTAAAAGTGCCGTCGGGTGATGTTACATCAGAATTTGGCATGTTAAAAGGAGAAAAAGCGTTTATCTGGTTGAAACATGCACCAAGAAATATAATCCCCAATATAATCATTGAAATCTTTCGGGCAATAATCCATAAAAAGAGTATTGCAATGTTTATGGTTAATGCAATGGGGAATATCATGCCTATTATGGCTAATTTTGAGCTGTCTTTTGGGTCGAAATATCCGCAATATGCCGATATAATAAGTATGATACCGGCTAACCACGTTAGCAGTATGCATGTATTTTTTATTGCCGACAAAAAACGTCCTCCTATACTATCTATTATACTCATTGTTTTTTACTGCTTACTTGAAAAAGACGACGCTTCTCGGCTTCCGAAAGTGAAGTGTAGCCCGATTTTTTGATTTTATCGAGAATGATATCCAAAGCCTGTTCGTCTTCTTTACTCATTGTGTTATTGTTATATTGGTTGTTGTAAGTATTCTTGGAATTATTCCCTTTTTCTGGGGAATGTTTCTTGAACTGGAAATTTTTAAATGGATTTTTTATGTTTGTGAAAAAATCGATGATATGATTTAATGGTGCGCTAATATCGATTCCTCGATTAATAGCCAATGTGAACAGAAATCCAATAAAAGCTCCCCCGAGATGTGCCACATGTCCGCCAACATTGGCTCCGTTAATACTCAGCATATCTATTGTTACATAAAATATAGCAATCCATTTTAGTGAAATAGGGCCTAAAAACAGAAGATTTAATTTATAGTGTGGGGCTTTTGTCGAAATGGCTATTACTATTGCCATGACCGATGCCGATGCTCCAATTAACCAACTTGTTGAGCCTGATAATGGCGGTAATAAATTGTACGCCAAAAGGTATAAAAGTCCTCCGCCAATACCACCTAATATATATAGTCCGCAGAATTGTTTAGGAGTGAAGAAATCTAAAAACATTCTCCCAAACCAGTATAAAACCAGCATGTTGAACAAAATGTGCATTACTTCATAGTGTGCAAACATATAGGTGATAAGAGTCCAACATTTTTTAGATAAAAGAGTAAAAGATGATGGAAGTTCTACAAATGATAGGAACGACATTGTATCGATACCGGAAAAATAACATACGATACCGATAATTCTCAGTATTAAAAACACAGCAATGTTGATGTAAATAATTTTCATCAACATGTCGGCAGACTTAAAACGGTATTTTATACTAGAAAGAGTTCCCACCTATGTTTCCTTTCTTTTTCCAAATTAATAGTAGTAGTAAGCCGAAAAGCATTCCCCCTAAGTGAGCAAAATGCGCCACTGAGTCCATCGTACCGGTAACACCGAAGAACAATTCGATGGCTCCATATCCTATAACCATATATTTGGCCTTTATAGGTATTGGGATGAACATGAGATATAGTGGTAAATTGGGAAATAACATACCGAACGCAAGTAATATGCCGAATACACATCCTGATGCTCCAATGGTGAGTAGTGCATTCAGCGCAGGGATGTTTTCACCTTGAGCAATTGCTGCATCAATAGCTTTATAAGCGTCTTCCATGCTCCAACCTCCTGCGTTGGCAAAGAACGGAGCAAACATGTCCTTCCAAGTGAATTGCCACACAATTTCTTGAACCAAAGCTGCTCCTAATCCACATGAAATATAGTAAAAAAGGAAGCGCTTGCTACCAAGAACGCGTTCGAGCAGTGGCCCAAACATTAATAATGAAAACATGTTGAAAAACAAATGAGTGAAATCCTTATCACTATGCAGAAACATATAGGAAATCATTTGTGCCGGATTAAAATCGCTTGCGCCCCAATAATGAAGCCCAAGAAGTTCGGTTAAGTTGATTCCTACTCTAGGAAGTGTTATCTGTGCCAACCACATAAGAATGTTTATAATAAGAAGATTCTTAGTGATGGTAGGGAAATTCTTAAAAATAGAACCGCCTGAATTAAACATAATTATCCTGTTTATATTTTAATTGTACATTAAGATGTTATAAGCATAATAACACCACACTTTAACAAAAGTGTCTGCAAAATTACGAAAAAACTGCTTTTTATCATAAAAAATATTGCTATAGAGCTTTTTTTGAGGGAAATACAACATTTTTTTGTAAATATTTTTTGTTTTAAACGTGGAATAGTATAAATTTGCGATGATAATACCATAATAATTATATAAATCAGTCAAGAATTATGAACAAGACAGAATTAGTTAATGCAATTGCTGAAAAAGCTCAATTAACAAAAGTTCAAGCTAAGGCTGCTCTAGAAGCTGCTCTAGAAGCTGTTGCTGAAGACCTAGCTAAAGGTGAAAAAGTAGCTTTAATCGGTTTTGGTACTTTAAGTGTAGTTGAAAAGGGCGAACGCACAGGTATTAACCCAGCAACTAAGGCTAAGATCACAATCCCTGCTAAGAAAGTTATTAAGTTTAAGGCAGGTGCTGAATTGGCAGCTAAAGTTAAATAATCCATTTAACACTAGAATGAAATAAACGTCTTGTCGCTAATTCAGCGATAGGACGTTTGTTGTTTTAAATCAGGAAATACAAAGACCACATCACCGAAGCCGACTTCCTCACCTCCTGGAATAAAAGTTGAAACTAAATTTCGTAAAATAATATGGATGAAGATGTTAAGATTTATATGGCAGGAAAACTAATGGTTAAATTGTTAACTGACGTTTTCAAAAAATTACCACCTGAATCATATCTATTTGTAGATGACTTTTTCGATTTTGTTTTTAAAGATATAGGAATAACAAACGATATGTCAGTTAGGCATTTTTAGGTAATTCTTCATCAAAAGATTTTAAATACAAATGAATGGAATGTAATTGTTATA
>JAEIGA010011247.1_pt1 | contig 13586 bp, 16 predicted proteins | sample 9270691 | NCBI WGS metagenome assembly JAEIGA01 (sample SAMN17057246, study PRJNA624740) | gut metagenome | biome: biome; isolation source: fecal sample | host: Bos grunniens | place: China: Xizang | collected 2019
ACACTTTTGTGTTATTATATATACAGAATATGAGAGGAGGTGAAATTTATGGCAATCGAAAATATGGCACGAAAAATAAAAGAACTTCGTCAAGCTAAAGGACTCACTTTGGAGCAGGTTGCTAATGTTGTTGGAGTTGGCAAAAGCACTGTTCGCAAGTGGGAAACAGGGATGATTGCCAATATGAAAAGAGACAAAATTGCTGCTCTTGCTAAAGCATTAGGCACAACACCTGCTTATCTTATGGGATGGACTGAAGATAATAAAAAGGAAGAAAAGAATCCCCCCGAAGAGCCGAAGCTTTCCGAGGGAGAAAAGGTATTACTTGATTTATTTAGGCGTGTGCCTAATGAACAGCAGCAGCTTGTACTTCAGATGATTCGAGCTGCTTTAGGAAACCAAGAATAATGACAGTTGCTGTCATTAGAGCTTTCCCCGGGTTATCGTTTTCACGAATCAATCTGATTAGTTCCATTTCATTGTCTGTCATTACTATAATCCCCCTTCACTTTAAAGCAACCATACATTTTGATTTCAGTATAATTTATGAAATTAGAATTGTCAAAAGATTTTTGTCGAAATCTGTTGAGAAGATTATAACTTGAATGAGAACAAAAAACAATACCCACCTTTGACCATTTAATACCCAACTTTATCACTCCTATATGGTCAAGAAGTACTCTTAAAAATAAATTATCACATCGAAAGGACACTCATATGTGGCTCGATAATCTAAAAGAATTAAAAAAAGTGACAGGAATGTCAGCTAAACAAATCGCAGATAAGACAAATTTGCCTGAAAGGACTGTCATCCGTATCTTCTCAGGTGACACGGATAACCCCTATGTGGACACACTTCACCGTATCGTTAAAGTCCTCGGAGGATCGCTCGATGACATTCTTGCTGATACAAAGGTAGTAGTTGCTACCGAAAGCCTTGTAGAGGTTAAGGAAACCGCTAATGTTATCGAAGCAGAACGTGATTTAATAGCCGTTGAGAACGAAAGACTTAAGGCAACGGTATTGGCGCAAAGAGCAGAGATCGAGCTTCTCGAAAAGGAATTGAAACACAAGGAAGAACTCCTTGCCTTGCATAATTACTATAAAATTCATATAGAGAATCTTATTAAGAAGAAAGGAATATAAAAGAAGGAGGAATTTGAATCATGGATAATAACATTTATTTGATATACAACGATAGTATGGATGATGCGTGTACTATCATAGGTTATATTGAAGGAACATACGAGGATGCTGATAAGTATTGCGATGAGTATAACAAAAATGTTAAAAATTACTGGGAAAAGGTAACTTGGGAAAAATTAACAAAACTTATGTAAAAGGTGGCGATAACTTGTACAACTACATAGATTTTTCACAATTTAAAGCAGATGAAATATATGCATATCTACGTAAATCAAGAACAGACGATCCTCTGCTATCAGTAGAAGAAGTTCTTGCCAAACACGAAGCAATCCTTGACGAGTGGGCAGAAAAGAACCTGGGCGAGAGGATTCCCGAAAAGAACAAATTTAGAGAGGTAGTATCGGGCGAGACTATTGCAGATCGTCCCGAAATTCAAACTGTACTTAAAGGAATCGAGTCACCAAAAATCAAAGCTATCCTGACCGTTGAAGTTCAGAGACTATCAAGAGGAGACCTTGAGGATGCCGGAAGGCTTATAAAGCTGCTCAGATATACTAACACTCTCATAATCACTCCTCAAAAAACTTATGACCTGAGAGACGAGTATGACAGAGATGCTTTTGAGAGAGAACTTAAGCGAGGTAACGAATTCCTTGAGTATCAGAAAAAGATAATGAACCGAGGCAGGCTGTTATCGGTCAGCCAAGGTAACTATATCGGCTCCAGACCGCCTTATGGATATAATAAGGTATGGGTAATGGAAGGAAAAAGAAAATGCCCTACCCTAGCCATAAACGAAGAAGAGGCTAACGTAGTGCGAATGATATTCGATATGTATGTTAATCAGGATATGGGAAGACCTAGTATATGTTATCACCTTGACGAGCTAGGCATAACTCCCCCAAAGGGAAAGCGTTGGTCTGCCGAAGGATTGAAAGACCTGCTAGAGAACGTGCATTACTTAGGCAAAGTAAAATGGAACTGGAGAAAGACTGTTACCATTGTTGAAGACGGAGAGATTATAAAGACCTCGCCAAAGTCAAAAATAGGTGAGTATTTAATCTATGACGGAAAGCACGAAGCCATCATATCGGAGGAGCTATTCAACGCAGCTCTTGAAAAGCAAGGTCGCAACCATAGAGCCAAACCTACCACAAAAGTAAGAAACCCTTTTGCATCTATACTGTATTGCAAGTGCGGTTACTCTATGTCACTTAGGACTTATAAATCCCACAATGGTGAGCCAAGGTTGCTGTGCAGAGACCAAAAACACTGTCAAACAGGCTCTTGCACCTATAAAGAAATGGAAAATGCCGTTGTGGATATTTTGAAGCAGTGTATATCAGATTTTGAGATAAGGATAAAAAACGACCAAGGAGACTCCATCAAGCTTCACGAAAAGCTTCTTAAAAGCCTTGAAAAGAAAATGCAAGAGCTTGAAGCTAAGGAACTCGCACAATGGGAAGCTCAAGCTAATCCGGATCCCTCTCAGAGAATGCCTGCTGAGATATTTAAGAGACTGAATGAAAAGCTCTTGAAGGAAAAAGATGAAGTCAAAGAAGCTATGTGTAATGCCCGGAAGTCAGCGCCTTCCCCTATAGACTATAACGAAAAGCTGTTCAGGTTTAAGGAAGCATTAAATGCCCTTCTTGATCCTAGTGTAGATGCACTTCAAAAAAATAAACTACTCAAAGCCTGCATCGAAAAGATAACTTATCACAGAGAGAAGCCTGAGCGAATCAAGAACCCCGAAAAGAAGACAAGGAAAAATACAAGACTTAAAGGAAAATATGTAAGACAGAATCCCCTTCCCTCCGGAGCAAATTGGACTAACCCCCCTATCGAAATTGATGTAAAGTTAAAGGTGTAATTTTTTTTGCACCTCTTAACTACATCATCGGTGTTGATATTCATATCTACACCGATGTTATACATAATAGGAGCGAGATTTAGGACATCCTTTAGGATGTCCTTTTTTCTTTATTCTTTCACGATAAAGGCATCGAAGCCTATTGCTTTTAATTTCTTGCACAAATCCTCGGCTCCGGAACGGAACTGGTAAGCACCGACTTGAACACGGTATAAAGAGTCCTTCTCGGCTTGATACGCTACGCCCAAGCTCTTTAATATACCTTTTGCGATTGCTTCCCCCACCTTTTTTCTATCGCTCTCTGTAGCTAAAATTTTGAGGTCCTGAGCATTATCGACAAAAGCACATTCAACTATGACGGAGGGGCAAGAGGTGTTTCGGATGAATGCGTAGTAGTCCTTGCCTTGTGAATTTACCCTCGTCTTGATGCCTCTTGAATTCTGCCCTACATTCACGATCTCTGCAAGGATATTCTCGGCAAGCGTTTTTCCCTTTCCTCCTCCGTGGTGATAGAATACTTCTGCCCCCGTACCCCCTCCAGCATTATTGTGAATGCTCACCGCTAAATCGGGAGCGTAGGCATTGCACTCTTTGACCTCCTCTCCTACGGGATCATTCTCATCTTCTGTACGGCTCATTTTGACAGATACACCGTGTTTCTGAAGTAAATCTCTGCAAGCTAAGGCTATTGATAGGTTCAAGTCCTTTTCTTTTACACCATTTGCCACAGCTCCCGGATCACTACCCCCATGTCCTGCCGATATGAATACCTTAGCCATTAACATCACTCCCTTTTAACTTATTGAGAACAGGCTGAATCGCTCCGTTCCAAGATGCCGATATACCTGCAGCTAATGCACCGATGAACAAACCTCCAAGCACACCCTTGAGTGCATCAAAGTCAAACACATCGACTCCTATCATCTGTGTGCTGAGACTCGCCACAAGGTAAGCAATAGCGGATTGCCAAAAGGTCTTTAATGCTCTGATTACAACGTCCTTTGTCATTTAACCACTTCCTTTATATAATAGTAGTAGAAAAGGGCATCCCGGGTAGGATGTCCTTCTCATATTCAATTACTTCTTAACATTGACGGTCTTGGTGTATGCAACCTCTTCCTCAATAGCCTTGTCCATCTCGGTTTCGTTCCAAACAAAGCCATTCTCGAGGCAGAACGTTTTGAGAGCCATAACAACAGCATTTTTCTTCATACTACCAGCTGTACCGGTTCCAGCGGATTTAAGCGACTTGTCCCAAGCCTCATAGGTCACCTCTGCTTCGGCAACGAGCTTCTTAATTTCGGCCTGGATGGCGTTTTTTGCCGCCTCTGCCTTGGCAATGTTGCCGTTCTTAATTGCTTTGTACCAAGCAATTACGGCATTTACGAGTGATACAACACTAAACAAGATTCCTAAGATTGTGATAATAAATTCCATAGTTTTTACTCCTTTTCAAAATAACATGTTATTGTTTCGCCGTGGTCACCGAAGTATCTGTTCGGCATATGTCTTCCGTCTGTCGGATATATCTCCCCGCCTTGATAAGACTTGCAAGAGAGTACACGGTACTCGCCCTTCGGCATCTCTAAGCTGATAAACTTACGGCCTGGTTTCAGCTCGACTCTCTCTGCCTTATCAATATCCCACCCGCAAAAGTCACCGACTATAACGACGGAGTGTAGGCGAGTTCTTATGTTCAGTCTAGGCATTTACTGCTCCTCCTTCCTGCTTTTATAGCTTTTTATTAAAATCCAAGCTTCGCCATTATAAATAGAAGGATAGCACTTACCACCGTCAAGAGAACCTTGTCTACGATAGTGTCCCACCTCTTGCCCGGCTTCGCATTTATCTCCTTGACGTCCTTCTTGATTTCCTTGACGTCAGACTCTACGACTTCCTGACGGTGTGCGAGCATATTTACGGCTCCGATGAGTTCTTCGTGGCGGTTCTGTCTGCGCTCTACTTCTTCGAGTCTGCGAGTGTTAGATTTTGCCCTATCCTCGACCTCTGTGAGTCTGTGCTCATACTCCAGCTCGCTCATCCTTTTCGCCTCCTGCCTCTTCTGTGGTTTCGGTAGGGATTGCTGCTTCTGCTGCCTGTTGTTTCAGCGCTCTCTCGTACTCAGCCTCTGCACCTTTCGTCACCTGAGTGTGTATCTCGGAAACGATAGGCTCTAAGAGGTAGCATGGAATACCTTCACGAAGGGCGGCATTCACGCTTTCTGTGATGTTTGATTTTGCTTCTCTTAATTTAATTACTAAAGGTTTGCTCATAGGTTTATCTCCTTTAATCGTACATTTTGATTTTTCCGTCACTATATGCTTTCGCTACGTCTATGATTGACTCCCAGTCTATAAGTTTATAGAGATACCATTCATCACCGATTAGCTTTGACGTATATAAAAAATCGGATTGAAACGTAACCCTTAAATTAAACTCTTTGTCAATAAACGACATATTACCATGCCGCGAGATTTGGAAATGCTCACTTTCTACCTCAAACCTGTTACCGTCAAAAATAATCACGTCGGCATCGCCCCTTAACCGCGAATACTTAGTACCGTCATCAGCGGTTACTATTTCAAGGGCAAGTTCAGCTTTCGTGGCATAATTATCTGACACGGTTTGAAGTATGGAGTCAGCGGTAATTTGTATTTCAGATTTTGTTGTGTATTCTTCAGGTGCAGCCGTCCAGTCGGTTGCTGTTTCGCCCTTTTCAAGCTTAAGCTTTGAAACTCTAACTTGCGCATCTTTAACGCTCAGGTATACGCCATTTACATTGGCGCGTGGCGTGATGTTTCCAGAGATGCGATTATTTACTATGGGTAACTCCACTTCGACTCTCGAACCTTCGACTGTTGAAATATTCATCATTGCGATGATACTAGACGGAGAACCAGATAAAACTTCCACATCAGCGCTAATTGTATAAATCTGCCCACTACTCAACGCATGGGTAGTGATCATAAGGATTGAACCGAAAAGGGTGATGGGATGTTCTGTAGCTCTCAATAAATTTATACCATTCGACTCTTTCTGCAATGAGCTGACAGACAAGCTAATAGTTTCCGAATCCTGCTCAATCTTTGAAACTCTTTCCTCAACACCATCTATCGTTTCTTCATAATCACGCACCCGTAACCAGATGTTTTGTTGAGTCTGCCCGATCTCTGTTACGTTATCCAAAATGATGTCCACCTCTTTTCTATAACTACTCACAGTCGAGGTAATGCCTTCGAGTTCTACTGATATTTCACTTTTGACTGTCTCTGAAATGCCGTCAAGGTCTTCTTTCTTCGCATAAACGGACAGGTCAATTTTGCCGAGTTCTACTGATATTCTGCTTCCGAGTTCGTCTATAGCATTCCAAGGGGTTTCTACATCGCCCTCTTCAAGTTTTATTTTTGAAAATTTGATTGTGCCTCGGTAGTCCTCATCACCGTTAAACACAGTAACCGTTGTAACATCTGCTTTAAGAGTGAATGTACCGGAGATATGACCGTTTACTATAGGCAATACAGCCATCGTTGACTCAGATAAGCCTTCTCCAATCCACACCTCGACACCAGACATAAGGCCCGATATGATTTCTACATCGGCGCTAAATGTATAAGTTTGCCCAGCTTTCAAAGTTTGCGACGTATCAAATACTTTTTTGTCTGAAATAGTAACGTACGGTTCATAGTTGATCAATAAGTTTCGCACGCCTAAAGACTTACTTACTTCGAGAGTTATTCTTTTTTCCGTCTGCTCTATGAGGCTGACTGTACGATCGATTTCATCTGCAAGCTTTTCATTCGTGACAAAGTCGCGGATTATTTCATTGATATTTTCGTTTGTTTTGCTGATAGATACCAGCTGCTCACGCTGTAGCTCACTCAACGTCTTGAAGCTTTCGCCTATCTCTATCGAGGTTTTGCTTACGTCACATACGTCGATGGTCTTCTTATTGATACGTGCAAGGTCATCTATGCCGAGGAGCTTGTTCTTGATAGGGTAAGTGTTGCCAACTTCAAAATCGTCAATATCCAAATCGATAAGAGAGAGGTCGAGTGCAGTGATGGAGTATTTTATCCTGACCTTGTTATTCTCTTTCAGCCAATCTCTTGCTTTTTCCAAGAGTTCAGACGGCTCCTCCACATCGTCGAATTCTACGTGACCGACGTGTATACCGTACTCAGCCATCGCCTCCGTATCGTCGATGTAGTTTTTGCCATCGTTCACCGAGCTGATGTCTATGCGATCCTCGGTACCACTCCATTCCTTCGTACCGAGTGGAATGAGGCGAGTGATAAAGGAAGACGGATCTTTTTCCTTAACTATCGACTTCATATTCCTAGAGAGTGCTATCTCGGTAGACTTATCTGAGCCTATCTTCTCTACGTACTCAAGGATCATAACGCCATCACTGTCTACTTCAAAATACAACTCGCCTCCAAGCACATCGATGAGCTTCTTCTTAATAGCGTCCCAGCTACTCTCGCGCTGGAGTTCTACGCAGAGGCTGTTATCTGGAACGGTCACGTCTACACCTCTTAACGTAAAGCGCTTGTATTCTTCTACTTGAGAATTATGCGTTGTAATTATGTGGCTGAGGAGTTCTTGAACGGTCCAATCCCTCTCTTCCACATAGTATTGACGGCTATCGTGTAAGAATCCGAGGAAGTTCTCACAGGTCACCTCTAGCGTTATGAGTCCCTTGTCATTCATCTGTGGAGAAGTGCATAGCACTCGACCACGGAACTCGTACCGATTCCTTTTTGTGTTGTATACTTCTACCAGAGTGGTGAAGTCTTTCATCTCTGTGAATCCGGGGTTGTCCGGCAGAAGAGAAAAGCTGAAGGAGTCTATAGTGTTAATACCTTTGACAATGCTACCACTAAAGATCTTGTGATGCTCGTTATGGATTTCTGTCCTTATCGTGCCGTTCTGTATTGTTACTATGTACACTAGAACACCTCCTTACTGAAGCTTATCTGCACTGTGCCTGTTCTGGCCTCGCTGTTGTAAATCTCAATTTCATGAACCCCAGGTAACAGCTTCAGTGTGGAGTAAGTGCTGCTTCCTACAGGTAACGTTGCCGATGCCGAACCTGTTCTTATATAAATTTGCACCGAATTTTCTATGGTCAGAGCGACGGAGTGTGCGGATTCGTTATTTACCTCTATAATTTTTTTCTCATTTCTTGAAATAGAATCAATATAAACAGTTTTATCGTTTGATATCATATAGGGGTATGCAGTAAACTTAACTGTCAGCGTGCTCTTATCAAGTCCATCGTCATCTTCCGTGTCCATAGAGTCATAGGTTGCGAGGAAGTGATAGTCTGGGATATAAGGATCGTGGAGTTCTTGATTCATTACACCCATCACCCAGGAGCAAAATTGACTCTTCAATGCCTCAAGCTCCTCAGGATTGTTAGCGGTTATCTCAAAGACGTACTCAAGCTCCCTATCTTCCCAGTAGATCTCACCGTCGATAGCCGAGAAATCGTGGGTGATGTTGGAGAAGGGCACACTCTCTTTGATGCTTTTCTTTTTCGGCATCTTAATCTTCCTCGAAGCTACCGAGGCGGAGAAGTCGTCAATTGATGCCTTGTCGCCTATAATTATCTGGTCCATTGTATCACCTTCTTTTTGTGCTCACCCCTCAATTGAGAGGTGAGCTTATTCTTACTTTTTGGCACTGTCAAGCACTGACTTTGCTGCTGCTTTCATACCCTCGATATCTCGGTAGTATTCCAAAAACTCCGTTACATCACTCAGCTTCAACGGCTCTCCCTTAATCATCTTGTCGATAATTATTTTAAAGGTCTTACGATGTATGGAATTTTCCTTATCCTTGTCATACTCGGATTGCCTTACACCCTCTTTAACCTTATCGGTGTAACGCTCCTCGGAATAACCGCAATCAATAGCAAGTTCGTTTTTCTCGTTTTCTGTGAGTTCTATATGCATCTGCTTTTACTCCTTTCTCGTTGTAAACCATACGCTACTCGGTACGGGAATTTTGTCCTTGTTGACGAAGCGAAGCACACCGCCACGCTCAATTAAGAGCTTTATCTCGGTTGTAGTGAAAAGGTGTGTTATATCCTCGACTTCGGGATTTGCGAGAGCCGTCCTAAAGGTTAAAGGATTGCCTGCTGTATTCAAATCTCTTAAATGTTGTTTCCAATTGTTTCCAGCAGTCAAGGAAACATCGTCAACAATAAAAACTATCGTACCGTCACTATTAACGAAGAATTCTCCTGCATTTCCTGCTCCACGGTTGTCCCAGATTTCATTCAATGTATGCTGATTGCAAATTCCAACGTTGCCTATACAGGCAGGGAATATATTATCGGAATTTTTAATGTAAAATCTGTATGTTCCGTTGTTATTCAGTGCCAACGTCCAAGGAAAAGCTTCATATCCTGTAAAGGAATATTCGAAGATGTTTTTATGACGAAGTATCTTATTGTCTTTAACCTCTATATACTCATAATAGGTATCGTTTACTGCATTGAGTTTAAGTCCTTCGGGCATTACTAAAGTGTCGATAGGCTCTGCTTTGTATGGAGTGTAGGCGGTTGGCTTTGCTTGAAGTGTACCTCGCTCTATCTGTAATTCCGAAACTCTATTAAGTTTTTCTTGATTTCCATTGGCTAAATACAATCTCCACTTGTAGCCTTTTTTATGCTCAAAGCGCATAGGGTTTGTCTCAATACCGTTTGCCAAGAAATAACCCGTTATAGGATTGCCTAAAACGTTTACTCCCGCCTCAGTTGCGGTATAATTTCCACCGTCTATTTTTCTTTGCAAGTAAAAATATAGTCCCGTAGAGTCGTTGCATTTAGCCGAAAGAATATATATACCTTCTTCGGTTATATCGTCAAGATAGAATACTTTATTTGCGCTTCCTTCTGAGTGAGTTTGCCAATTATCAATATCGTAGACTTCGCTCGGCAAACGGTTTTTGCTTAGACTCTCAATCCTCTCGACATCAACATTGCGTAAATACGGCTCGTGATAAGGCTCGAATACTGTACCGCTAGGAGCTTCTACTACTTCCAAAGTATCTGTAGTCACGCTCTCGTCACGCCATAGCATAGCTTTGAGTGTTCGGGTTGTTGGGAGATATTCATTAAGGCTCTCGTCAAAATCGGACATAACATACAATTCTATATCGCTGTCGTAAAAATGCCAAATGCCGTTGCATATACCTTCTACATAAAAATAGTATCTTCCTACGGGCAAAGTGCTTAAATCAATAATTGCAAAACCACTCGGAGAATAATCTATTGTATATGTTATAGTTCCGTCTTGGTTTATAGTGTATGAGTTAACTTCTTCGGGCATTTGTATATCCGCAGGGTTTACAAGGTTTTTACCCATTACCCTCTCGGTCGCACCGCCTATACCCTTGATAAGTGCTTTACTTCCGATATTCGCAGGAACAACCTTTTCGTATGCGGTTGAGCCATCTTCTATGTATGTGAGCGTTAGGCTCTCTAGCTCGGTGACTCTTTCTTCAAAAGCAGTTTGCTTTTCGGAAAGGGCATTGTCTGCTTTGTCTACATACTCTTTAGGGGTTGCGTGAAAATACTGAGTAGGATTTGGTACACCTAAATAGCCACCACCCAATCTCACCGCTATACCACTAGACGTTATATTTTCAGATACATCGTATTGCCTTTGATTTCCGTCCTTGTCAGTGCCGTATAGCTTGTTCGCTTCGGTGGTTTTGTCGAGCTTGTTTTCAAGCCCCAATTTGTCACCAAGCGCTTTAGGCTTCGTTGTCGTTCCGACGGTAATTCCGTTTATTTTCATATATCAACCTCCGTAATAGTGACTTGGATTGTGTAGTCATTTTCGGGTTTCTGTCCTATTACATAGACCGTTACAACACCGTCCTCGTTTTCTGTAACAAAGGCAATATCCTTGTTATAGAAAACTGCGAGTTGCTGAATGTCGGGAGTCAAGTCTACTTGGCTGTATTCTGTAACACCCTCTATCTCCACTACCTGAGAATAAAGGTTGTCAGCTCCAACCCACTTCGACGCAAGAAGTGTGACTTCACCGATTCTAGCGGATTTGCCCTTTTGCATATTCGCCAATTCTCCGTTTTCTATCGCTTCACGCAGAGCCTTATCAACGAAGTCTTTTATCGTGAATAATTCCGTTTCCTCGTATACATAATCGCTAGGTCTCTGCCTTGAAACAATACTGAAGGTGTTATCAAATATCGTCTGCTCACCCTCTGCTGTGTACATTGTTACATACACTCGGAGCATAGTAGTTTCTTGCAGCAATATATTCGGAATCGGGGCGGTTATTTTTCCGTCCTTTTCTTTAGGTGCAACCACATACGAAGTCTCACCGTGTGGATTTTTAAAATGAACCTCGTCTACCTTGAGGTTTTCTCTGGGAATTATTTCTAGGGATCGCCCCGTATCCCATTGATACAGGGCGCCGCCTATTACTTTTAATATCATCTTTACGACCTCCTTACCCTCGCACTTGCTATCTCGGGAACGTCTACGATAAATCTAGCCGCGAGAGCTTTAGCACCTAGCTCTGCCGGATGCACACCGTCGCTTGACATCATACCGTCATACCAGCCGGTGACCTTATCAGCTCCTACTGCTTTTTCAAAATCAACGTATCTGTAACCGCTTGATTTTATCCAAGCATTTTTATAACTGTTATCTCTCGTCAGTTCCCCATTGCTGTCCCAAGTGCTAGGGATAGTTGCCAGGATAGGAGTGATACCTCTCTCCTGACACATCTCTATAATTAGCTCAGTTTCGTTGAGCCAAGAGGAATTTATCGCACCATTATCCATGTTGTTCATACCTATGGTCCACACAAGATACTTGGGTGTGCCCATAGATAACAGATTAGTGACTGACATCTTCTGAGAGTATGCTCCAGCACCGGGATATCCACAAGCCAGCCAGTTGTCAAAACCAGCACTGAGCAAGTGGTAAGGGTATCTCTCGGGTGTAGTTAGTCCAAGATAAGAGTCTCCTATAACCCACACGTCAGCCTTCAAATCGGAGCACGTCCACTTCAAATCACAGTTTCTCAGTTTCGAGCCTATGCTCTTGGCAAATATGGGACCATTGCATCCGCTCCAGCGAATGTCGGAAAGCGTAAAGGAACCTGATGACGTACAGATCGTGACACTCGCCTTTACTCCTACATCAAGCACCACTGAGACAAAGTTTGTGAGGTTCAGCCCGTGTGCCATTGTCGTCACGACTGATGCTGCATTGGTGTATTCGTACACCGTAACCTTCGAGCTATCAATATCAATGTATGAAGAACTGTATGCTGTCTCACCGTGACCTATTCGCAACCCATTGAATGAGTCTATATTCGCATAGAACATCAGCGTCTTATTTTTCTTAACGTCGAGATTTTCACCGAGCGACAGGCTCGTCCCGTCCGTCAATGCCTCGGCACTCGCTTTTTTCACTTCCGAAACCGAGGTGTCCGTTTTAGCCTCGACCGCAGTCACCCTGTTTGCGAGGTTTTGAAGATCAACAAAATCCGTATAGGGTTCGTATGCGGTTTTAACACTACCCTCTTCCAGCTGGTTCATATCAATGTTATCTATATGACCGGTCAAACGGACAAACGCAGCATTCGCAGGTGTGGTGAAGGTTCCGTCAGCGTTGATGCTTGAGCCTTGTATCGCTGAAATAGGCAGGACGGTATTGTTATAGAATACTATGTGTGCGCCTCCGAAGCTGATGTCATGCAGTACGTATTCGGTGCTCGGTTTAATGGGTATGAAGCCCGTGACATAATAGTTGGTGCTCTTTTCAATATCGCCATTAGGTGCAAGGTATTTGTAATAAATGATATCCTTTGAATTTTTATCAAATAAATTTTTACCAACTTTTCGATCGAGCTTTTTATCTACTCCGGTCAGATATGTAGGAAGGATACCAACTGTATTTGTGATGCCCTTAGTTATAACCGCTCCGTACACGCCGTATGTACCCGGTGCACCCTCGGTATCATTACTCACCAGCATTCTGATTTCAAGCTCGAGATCGTTCCTCGTCACTTCGAATGTGTAAAAACCTGTCCTATCTAATTCAAGTATTCTCAAGGTGCCATCATCCCGACCGCCGACATACTCAAGATAAGCTTTAACACCCAGTTTAATGTTAGGTACGAGCAAGGTATATGTACCGGGTTCCAAGGAAAAACTTGAACCCGTGACGTTCTGCCATATACCTGACGTGTAGTTCATAGCAACATCTCCGCCAGTGTATAGGTTGGTAACACCATTGGTGAATATGTCGAGACCGTAGAACCAGTTCACTGCGTTTTTGTCCGCTTTCTGTGTTAGCTGCTCCCTCACTGCATCGCCTGCGGTGGCGTATACCTTACCATCTGCTCCGGTGCGGATGCCGATGACCTCCGAACCTTCAACAGTTCCAGCCACTTCAAGCTGACGCATCCTTGCTTCAAGGACTGCGTTCACGTTCAAAAGTTGCTGATATACACTGGGCGAGGGATCGGATATTATCACAGCCGGGTGACCTTCGAGCACCTTGACCGTCAGCTTGGTCGAA
>JAEIGA010011248.1_pt1 | contig 13585 bp, 14 predicted proteins | sample 9270691 | NCBI WGS metagenome assembly JAEIGA01 (sample SAMN17057246, study PRJNA624740) | gut metagenome | biome: biome; isolation source: fecal sample | host: Bos grunniens | place: China: Xizang | collected 2019
GGTCGAGGTTGGCGGCCAGTATATGCGATTGTTTCGATAGGTTGGATGCGCGTCGGATGATGTAGTTTTTGCGGTCCTCGATCTCGTTGATGAAGGCGGTACCTTCGTTGTTCACGATGATGTGTACATAGTCGCCCACCGCAATGGGGTTGGTACTTCGGATGCCCTTCAAACGGAAGTTGCCTTTGATCTTGCAATCCACTAGTTTTCCCTCGTCTGTTTTCACCTGATACCAGCTTCCTGTATTCTTGATAACCAATCCGCGCACGTTCCCTCCTTCTTGTATTATACGGTCATGATTTCCTTTTCCTTGGCAGCGAAGAGTTCATCAATCGTCTTGATGTACTTGTCGTGCAACTTCTGGAGCTTTTCTTCGCCGTTTTTCTGTTCGTCTTCAGGCAGACCATCCTTCACAGCCTTCTTCAACTTATCCACACCTTCGCGACGGGCATTGCGCACACTCACCTTTGCATTTTCCGCTTCACCCTTGCACTGCTTGGCCAGTTGCTTACGGCGTTCTTCTGTCAAAGGAGGGATACCGATACGGATGATTTCACCGTTGTTTTCCGGCATGATGCCGAGGTCAGAGTCGATGATAGCCTTTTCGATAGGGCGGAACATAGTCTTGTCCCATGGCTTGATGGCGATGCTGCGAGCATCCGGAGTGTTTACCGATGCCACGTTGTTGATAGGTACCATGCTGCCATATGATTCCACGCGGATACCGTCGAGCAAGCGTACATCTGCCTTACCAGCACGGATGTGTGCCAATGATTCTTCCAAGTACATGGTTGCCATGTCCATCTTTTCCTGCGCCTCGTTGAGGCAAGTCTTAACGTCTGTCATATCTTTTGCTGTTTAAATTTATACTTTTTTGATTGATTGGAAACAAAAGTAAGGTATTTTTTGTACTTGTGCAATTATTCGGCAAAAGTTTTTGCGGAAAGATGTGTAAAAGCTTGTTGTATTGAATTTATTTGTATATTTGCAAGAAGAATATTTATCCGATAGTTGATATGGAAGCAGGTTACAGACGTTATCCCATCGGGATTCAGAATTTTGAGGATTTACGCAACAACAATTGTGTCTATGTAGATAAGACGGATTTGATTTATCGGTTGACGCATACCGATAAGATTTATTTCCTGAGCCGTCCCCGACGGTTCGGCAAGAGTCTTCTTGTCTCTACCCTCGAAGCTTATTTCCAAGGCAAGAAGCATCTGTTCGAAGGGCTGGCCATGGAACGTCTGGAAACGGAATGGACTGAATATCCGGTGTTGCATATGGATTTTAGTGGAAGTAAGTATTACAATGTAGAGATGTTGAAATCTTCCATTAATGTGGAGATTTCCCGTTGGGAAAAGATTTATGGTAAAGAAGAGGATGAGACTTCTTTCAGTAATCGTTTCGAGGGAATTATTCGTCGGGCTTACGAACAGACTGGTAAGCAGGTGGTGATATTGGTAGACGAATATGATGCGCCGTTGTTGGATAGCAATAGCGAACCAACTCTACAGAAGGAACTCCGTAACATCGTTCGTGACTTTTTCAGTCCGTTGAAGAAGAACGGTCAATACCTTCGCTTCCTTTTCATTACAGGTATCAGCAAGTTCAGCCAGTTGAGCATATTCAGCGAACTGAACAACTTGAAGAATATCAGTATGCGTGATGACTTCAGTGCGCTTTGCGGTATCACGGAAACAGAACTCCTTACCCAATTGAAACCGGACATCGAACGGATGGCGGAAGCCAATGGCGAGACTTATGAAGAGGCCTGCACGCACTTGAAAAAACAATACGATGGTTACCATTTCAGTGAAAATTGTGAGGATATTTACAACCCTTTCAGCTTGTTCAATGCTTTTGATGCAAAAAAATATAAGAACTACTGGTTTTCTACCGGTACGCCAACCTTCTTGCTGGACTTGTTGCAGAATGTACGGTTTGATGTTCGGATGATGGATGGTATGACAGCCATGGACGACCAGTTCGATGCACCTACCGATGTGATAACCGACCCGATTCCCGTACTCTATCAAAGCGGGTATTTGACTATCAAGGGTTACGATCCGATGTTCCGTTCCTATACCTTGGCTTATCCGAACAGTGAGGTCCGTTATGGATTTACCGAAGCATTGCTTCCCCGGTACATCCACCGTTTCCCTCGTGAGAACTCGTTCTACATCATGACGTTCATTCAGGACTTGATGAAGGGTGACATCGAAAGCTGTTTGGAACGTACCCGTTCGTTCTTTGCCTCCATTCCCTACGACTTGGAGAACAAGACGGAGAAGCATTACCAAACCATTTTCTATCTGCTGTTTCGCTTGATGGGACAGTATGTAGATGCCGAGGTGAAGAGTGCCGTAGGTCGTGCCGATGTGGTAGTCCGTCTGTCGGATGCTGTCTATGTGTTCGAGTTTAAGTACGACGGTACTCCCGATGAAGCCTTGGCACAGATTGATAGCAAGGGCTATGCCATTCCTTTCCAAGCCGACGGACGCAAGGTATTCAAGATTGGTGTGAACTTCGATAGTGCAACCCGTAGTATCGGTGACTGGAAAGTTGTTGAGGAATAATCCTTCAAGAATCCGTCATTGTAAACTTGCTTGCTTGACAAGAAATGTTTTGGACCGTACAATAGGAAAGCGGGGAAAATATGGCTTGCGAATGGGAGAACATACAGCAGTTCCAAGTGGTTTCAAAAAGTGGAACTAAAAGTTCCACCTAGTGGTACAAAAAGTTCCATTAGGTGGGAAAAAAAGTATCATTGAGTGGAACTCGGTGAATGTATGATGTGTGATGTTGAAAGCAAAATGAAGGAAAAATGAAGTGTTCTTTCAGTGTAATTAATTGGGAATCAGCAAGTCTGAAGGATTGAAGGATTTCGCAGATTCTTTTCTTTTTTCTTGTGTTTGGTGGATTTTAAAGGAACTTAAAGATGGATAAAAACCTCGATGAAATGACGATTTTTGCCCATTTCATCGAGGTTTTTCTTAAAATTCAGTGGACATTCTTAAGGATGTACCAATGTGCCGATGTTTTCGCCACTCATCACCTTCTTCAAGTTGCCTACGGTGTCCATATCGAACACGATGATAGGAAGCTTGTTTTCCTTGCACATGCAGGTAGCGGTGAGGTCCATTACCTTCAAGCCACGGCTCAACACTTCGTCGTAAGTGATGTCATCGAACTTCGTAGCGGTTGGGTCCTTTTCTGGGTCGGCAGTGTAGATACCATCCACGCGAGTACCCTTCAACATTACGTCGGCTTCGATTTCGATACCACGGAGTGAAGAACCTGTATCGGTGGTGAAGAACGGATTGCCGGTACCAGCCGACATGATGACTACTTCGCCATTTTCCATCGCTTCGATGGCTTTCCACTTGCTATAGAACTCGCCAATCGGCTCCATGCGAACAGCTGTAAGGACACGAGTCTTTACACCCACTGCACCGAGGGCACTGCTGAGTCCGAGGCTATTGATAACGGTAGCGAGCATACCCATCTGGTCGCCCTTCACACGGTCGAAACCCTTTGAAGCACCGCTCAATCCGCGGAAGATGTTACCACCACCAATCACGATACCAATCTGTACGCCCATTTCGTGGATTTCCTTGATTTGTTGTGCATACTCACCCAGACGCTTTTCGTCGATGCCGTATTGCTTTTCACCCATGAGGCTCTCGCCGCTCAGTTTCAGAAGAATTCTTTTAAATCTTGCCATAGTATTTATTGATTAGATTGTTTTTTGCAAAGATAGAAAATAATAGAACACAGAGACACAGAGACACAGAGTTTTTTGGGAAATAATTTTATGTAGCTTGTCATTCAGAGCAAAGCGAAGAATCTGGTAACATTAGCGTGCGTATTCAGATCCTTCACTTCGTTCAGAATGACACATGGATGTCAATTCAAAATCTTGCGCCCTAAAAAGCCTTGCATTACCCCGCGAAGTGCCAAGTAAGTGATGAAGGCCAGCCAAAGGGCATGGTTGCCCATTATCCCTCGGCATCCGAAGTATATTCCAAAGAAGGCGACCGAAGCCACGAACATGGCACGGAGCATCAATCCCGTAGCTGTGGCGCCAATGAAGATACCGTCGTAAAGGAAGGCGGCAAAGCCTGCTAAAGGAATGGCAAGCACCCAATAGAAATAGGAAGATGAGGCGGTAATGACACTTTGCTCGTTGGTGAGTACGTCGAGGAATGCTTTGCCTCCTATTCCATATATGATGGTAAAGGCTAGCGAAAGGACGATACCCCATACAAAGAGTTGGTGAATCATCTGTCGCAAGGCCGGGCGGTCGTTGGCACCGATGTGCTTTCCTGCCAAAGCCTCGCCGGCATAGGCGAATCCGTCCATGACGTAGGAAAAGAAGGTGAAGAAGTGCATCAGCAAGGTATTGACGGCCAAGACCACATCGCCTTGTTTCGCTCCTGCCGAGGTGAAGTACATGGTGACAGCTACCAGACAAAGCGTGCGGAGGAAGATGTCGCGGTTTACTTGGAAGAAGCGGCGTATGGCACCTTTGGCTAGCAGGGAATGGAGATGAACTTCGGTGAGAAGGCGCTTGAAATGACTCGTCCATAGTCCGGCTGCCATCAGCAGTCCTGCATATTGTGCCACGAGTGTACCGATGGCTACGCCTTCTATCTTCATGCCGAAACCATACACCAATGTGAGGCTGGCAAGGATGTTCACAATGTTCTGCGTGATGGCAACGTACATCGGAAAGCGTGAGTTTTGCATGCCGATACACCATCCGCTGATGCTGTATAGTCCAAGTACAGCGGGTGCTCCCCAAATGCAGATGCGGAAATAGGTGGAAGCAAGCCTTTCTACTTCGGGAGTTGCTTTGATAAAGGTAAAGGCTATTCGCTCGATAGGGTATTGTAGGACAATCAACCCCAAAGCTATCAGCATCCCTACACCGATGGAACGTGCCAGGATGCGCATCGTTTCGACTTCATCTTTCTGGCCGTAGGCTTGCGAGGTCATGCCGCTGGTACCCATCCGCAGGAAGCCGAATATCCAGTAGATGATGTTGAACAGCATTCCGCCTACAGCAATAGCTCCGATATAGGATGCTGCGCCTAGATGCCCTACGATGGCGGTATCAATCAAGCCCAACAACGGTACGGTGATGTTCGACACGATGGAGGGAAGGGCTATTTGCAGGATTTCTCGGTTGTGGATGTTCATAGCATGAAACTTACTTCCTTGAAGGCATAGCGTCGGAGCGTACCTTGTTCGTCTTTCAAAACCAAGTGCCCGTCGAGTTCAACTTCTTCACATTCGGCAAGGAATTCACCTTGTGCATCTTGGTAGGGGAACATTCCCTTTTTGCGGTAGAGATGCTTCTGGTACAAAAAGCTGATGGCAAGTTGGGTTGTGCTGAAGTTGGCTTCCAGTTGGCGGTAGCCTCCTATAATGCCATGTACGGTCTTCATCAGTACTTCTTGAAGATTGACCTCTGCACCGATAATCTGTTTGAGTGAAACGGGATTGGGTGCATCCGAATGGAACACCTCCTGGTTGATGTTCAGTCCTATCCCGATGATGCATTGTGTAATGTATGCCCCTTCCAGTTCATTCTCTATCAGGATGCCACCTATCTTCTTGTCCTTCCAATAGATGTCGTTTGGCCATTTGATGGAGAAGCCGTCGGTGTAGTTGCCCAAGGCTTCATAGCAGGCAATAGCGGCCAGCATCGACAGGATGAATTGATTCTTGGCTTCCATAGCTGTAGGGTAGAGCACGGTACTGAAGGTCAGGTTCTTCCCGCTTTCAGATTCCCATGTGTTGCCCCGTTGGCCTTTGCCGTTGGTTTGGCTTTCGGCCATGACGGTGTAGAACTCCTTTGCCTTGCTCTCCTTACAGAGTTGGACGAGGTAGTCGTTGGTGGAGGTTACTTCCTTCACTTTCTCCAGTGCTATGTCTATTTTTTTCGGATAGTTCATAATCTCTTTTTAACGGTTTTACCAAATGGGGGCATGGAAAGCATTGACGATATGTTCTATCTGCAATGGCTTTGCGATGCCGGTCAGCGATATGATGTCGAAGCGTATCGGCAAGTCGATGCGGAACTTGCGCACATAGGCATCTGCCGACGATACGATACGACGGATTTTTGTTTCGCTGACGCTTTCTTCGGGAGTGCCGTAGATTTGGTTGCGGCGCGTCTTGACTTCCACAACAACCAGTTCGCCCTGATGTTCTGCCACGATGTCCAATTCTTTTCTTCCCGAACGCCAGTTCCGGTGTCGGATGAGGTAGCCTTTCGCTTCCAAAAAGCGGGCTGCTTCGTCTTCTCCTTCTTTTCCTAACTCATTGTGTACTGCCATATCGCATAATTTTACGCAAAAATACGTAATTTCTGTTTTGAAATTGCAGAAGTAAGCTTAAATTTGCACTTGATATGGCAAATACCGTAAAAAAGAGAGTCAAGGTGCCTGCGACATGTCCCAAGCGGAAGCAACGGATGGTGTGTCTGATGAGCGAAGAAGAGGTGCGTATTGTGGATGCTTATCTGAAGAAATACAAGATAAGCAACAAGGCGCGTTGGCTTCGCGAGACGGTATTGACCTTCATTCACCAGAAGATGGAGGAGGATTATCCTACCTTATTTAATGAACACGATATGCGTAGATAACGATGGCAGACGATACCTTTTATATGAAGCAAGCCTTGCAGGAAGCCCGGAAAGCTTTCGAAAGGGGAGAAGTTCCGGTGGGTGCCGTAGTGGTATGTCGTGACCGTATCATTGCCCGTTCGCACAATCTTACGGAAACGCTGAACGATGTGACGGCCCATGCCGAGATGCAGGCCATCACTGCAGCAGCCAATTATTTGGGTGGCAAGTATCTGGCGGATTGTGCGCTTTATGTTACCGTAGAACCTTGTGTGATGTGTGCCGGTGCCATCGCTTGGTCGCAGATGGGCAAGCTTGTCTTTGGTGCAGCGGATGAAAAGCGGGGTTATCAGCGATATGCTCCCCAAGCCTTGCATCCCAAGACAGTGGTTCTGCAAGGTATATTGGAGGAAGAATGTGCTTCGTTGATGAAAGATTTCTTCAAGAAGAGGAGATAGTTGTCACTTCACCTCTTCAAATTCTACATATTCCCCTTCGTCATCAGCGAAAATCTTTTTCTTTCCGTCAGTAGATGCTGAGGCTGTCGTTTGAGCGGAAGAATGATTGTCTGCTGTATGGGTGGATGAAGTGGTATTCTCGCCATAGAAATGCTTAGGTGTGCGGCGTCCGAATCCGAAGATGGAGCGTATGATATTTCCCAAGAAAGCGAGCACAATGAAAATGATAACAAATACCAGGATAAGTATAAATCCTAAAAAACCGAATATAGCCATAGTTATTTATAGTTTTTGAATAGTACCTGCAAAAATCGTGCCAAACACGTTTTGTCAGGCTTTCTTTTTTGTCAAAACTGACAGAAAAATGTACCAAAGGATGATAGCTGCAAAACCACTGATGCGGAAAATGACCAACAAAGGAATGCAAACCAACAAGAATATGTAGCTTACTTTATTGGCGCCCCATGACAGGTTCTTGAATTTCAATGAGAACATCGGAAGCTCGGCTATCAAGAGATAAGACATCAAAAGTACCAATGCGAACAAATAGAGGGCATTGAATGAATCGGAAGTGAGGAACGAGTGTCCGCCTACTACCAATGAGCCCCAAAACAAGGCATTGGCAGGTGTGGGCAATCCAATGAATGAACTGCTCTGACGAGGGTCAATATTGAATTTCCCTAAACGCAAGGCCGAAAATGCAGCGATGATGAATGCGGTATAAGGGAAATAATCGGCTATCGGCATCATGAACTCCGGATAGTGTATTTCCTTGAATAAAGAGAACACAATGGCGGAGGGGGCAAAACCGAAGGTGATGTCGTCGGCCAATGAATCCAATTCCTTGCCCAAAGGACCCGATACGCCTAACAAACGAGCCAACATCCCGTCGAAGAAGTCGAATGCCGCTCCTAATATAATAAAAAGGATAGCTGCTTCATAGTTGGCTTGAAAGGCCATGACAGATGCTGCGCAACCGGAAAGCAGGTTACAACAAGTCACTGTGTTAGGAATATGACGGGTGATGCAGTTTGCCATAATGTCAGTTTTTTATTGAAGTTTGGCTATGACAGTCTCGTTACCGGTAGTCTTTTGACCCAATTTTACGCAAGGAACAGTGCCGATAGGCATATAGACATCCACACGCGAACCGAACTTGATGAAGCCCATGTGCTCGTCGATGTAGCATTCTTCGCCTTCTTGTGCATAAGTCACGATGCGTCGTGCCATGGCTCCAGCTATTTGTCGTGCCATGACGGTATGTCCTTCGGGGGTCTCGATAATGATGGCCGAACGTTCGTTTTCAGTACTTGCTTTGGGAAGCCAAGCCTTCATGAACTTACCGTTCTGGTGGCTGACGTGCTTTACAACGCCATCTACCGGATACCAATTGGCATGTACGTTGGTAGGGCTCATGAAAATGGAAATCATCAACATGCGTTTGTGGAAGAATTCTTGTTCGTCCACTTCCTGAACAACCACAATCTTACCATCTGCCGGAGCTACCACTATCTTTTCTGAATCCTGTTCGAAATGACGGATAGGGCAACGGAAGAAGTTAACCATCAATAAATACAAGATGATGCTGAAAGTCGCAAGGATGTAGAATGGAAGGCATAAATTGCATGCCCAATATACCAATCCGTTCAATGCAAGAAGCAGGATAGCACTGACGATTAGGATTTCTGTTCCTTCTCTATGTAGTCTTATTTTTCTTAATTTCTTTAATTTCTGTAGTCGGCTCATAATACTAGAAAGTCATAATACGTTGCAAAAATAGGCTTTATTTGGAAAACAGCCAAATAAAAGCCGCTGTTTATATAATTTTTCTTTCATTTTATGGCAAAAAGAATGAAAGTTCGGAACTTTTTTGCAGGTTTTGAGAAACAGACGTATCTTTATCGGGATTTTCAGAAAAAAGAAATATATGCAAGATTTTGTCCATTTACACGTTCATACCCAATACTCCATTCTGGACGGTCAGGCTTCTATCCCCCGATTGGTGGACAAGGCCATTGCCGATGGAATGAAGGGGATTGCCGTAACCGATCATGGTGAAATGTTCGGCATCAAGGAGTTCTTCAACTATGTGAACAAGAAGAACGGCAAGACGAACGGAGAGATTAAGGATTTGAAGAAGAAGATAGCCGGATTGGAGAATGGTAAGATAGAATGCGAGAATCCGGAAGAGGAATTGGCGAAGGCGAAAGAAGAATTGGCGAAGGCGAATCAAAAATTGTTCAAGCCGATTATCGGATGCGAAATGTATGTGGCCCGTCGTCGCTTATATAATAAGGATGGGAAACCTGACCAAAGCGGTTATCACTTGGTGGTATTGGCCAAAAATAAGAAAGGCTATCACAACTTGATCAAGTTGGTATCGAAGGCATGGACGGAAGGTTACTACATGCGTCCTCGTACCGACCGGGTGGAATTGGAGAAATTCCACGAGGGATTGATTGTCTGTTCGGCTTGTGTGGCAGGCGAGGTGCCCCGTAAGATTATTCAAGGTAAGTTGGATGAGGCCGAAGAAGCCATCCAATGGTATAAGCGTGTGTTTGGCAATGATTTCTATTTGGAACTTCAACGCCATAAGGCTACCGTGGCACGTGCCAATCATGAAGCATACGAATTGCAGCAGGTGGCCAATGCCAAGTTGATAGAATATTCCAAGAAATACGATGTGAAGTTGGTATGTACCAACGATGTGCATTTTGTGGATGAAGAGAATGCCGAAGCTCACGACCGACTGATTTGCTTGAGTACCGGTAAGGACTTGGATGACCCCAAGCGTATGCTCTACTCCAAGCAGGAATGGATGAAGACCAAGGCGGAGATGAACGAACTCTTTGCCGATGTGCCCGAAGCCTTGTCGAATACGGCGGACATCTGCGACCAAGTGGAGTTTTATAGCATTGACAATCCACCGATTATGCCTAACTTTGAAATTCCGGAAGATTTCGGTACAGAAGAAGGCTATCGCCTGAAATATACAGAACAGGACTTGTTCGAAGAATTCACACGCGATGAGAACGGTAATGTGGTGTTGAGTGACGATGCTGCCCATGACAAGATTGCGAAGTTGGGTGGTTATGATAAGCTTTACCGCATCAAGCTGGAAGCGGATTATTTGAAGAAGTTGGCTTTGGAAGGTGCTCATAGACGATATGGCGAGGTGCTGGATGAAGAAACGAGCGAACGTATCAAGTTTGAGCTTCACATCATGAAGACAATGGGTTTCCCGGGTTACTTCTTGATTGTACAGGACTTTATCCGTGCCGCACGCGAGGAACTCGATGTGTCCGTAGGTCCGGGACGTGGTTCGGCGGCAGGTTCGGCGGTAGCTTATTGCTTGGGTATCACGCAGATTGACCCGATTAAATACGACTTGCTTTTCGAACGTTTCTTGAATCCCGACCGTATCTCTTTGCCGGATATTGACGTTGACTTCGACGATGATGGACGTGGTAGAGTGTTGAATTGGGTAACGGAGAAGTATGGTCAGGAGAAAGTGGCACATATCATTACGTATGGTACGATGGCTACTAAGTTGGCTATCAAGGACGTAGCTCGTGTACAGAAATTACCTTTGTCCGAGTCCGACCGTTTGTGTAAGGCCATTCCCGACCGTTTGCCGAGTGGCAAGAAGATGAACTTGCCCAATGCCATTGCTGACGTACCCGAACTGCAGGAAGCTGAAGTCTCTCCCAATCAGGTATTACGGGATACCATCCGTTATGCCAAGATGTTGGAAGGTAACGTCCGCAATACCGGTGTGCATGCCTGCGGTACGATTATCTGTAGGGATGACATTACCGATTGGGTGCCGGTAAGTACGGCCGATGACAAGGAAACCGGCGAAAAGATGCTGGTCACTCAATACGAAGGTTCGGTGATTGAAGATACCGGTTTGATCAAGATGGACTTCTTGGGTTTGAAGACGCTCTCCATCATCAAGGAGGCGGTGGAAAACATCAAGCATAGTAAGGGTATCGTCTTGAATATCGATGAGGTGGATATTGAAGATTCGTTAACCTACGAATTATATAGTGATGGTCGTACCGTCGGTACGTTCCAGTTCGAATCGGCGGGGATGCAGAAGTATTTGCGTGAGTTGCAACCTTCCACTTTCGAAGACTTGATTGCGATGAATGCCCTTTATCGTCCGGGACCGATGGATTATATCCCTGACTTTATTGACCGCAAGCATGGTCGTAAGCCGATTGAATACGATATACCTGTAATGGAGAAGTACTTGAAAGATACATATGGTATTACTGTGTATCAGGAACAGGTGATGTTGCTCTCCCGCTTGTTGGCAGACTTTACCCGTGGTGAGTCGGATGGGTTGCGTAAGGCGATGGGTAAGAAGTTGAGGGACAAGCTGGATCAGATGCGCCCGAAGTTTATCTCCGGTGGACAGAAGAATGGACACGACCCGAAGGTGCTTGAAAAAATTTGGGCCGACTGGGAAAAGTTTGCTTCGTATGCGTTCAACAAGTCGCATGCCACATGCTATTCATGGGTAGCTTATCAGACGGCCTATCTGAAAGCCAATTATCCGGCAGAATATATGGCGGCAACGATGAGTCGTAATATCTCTAACATTACGGAAATCACCAAGTTGATGGACGAAAGCAAGGCTACGGGTATCAGTACCTTAGGACCGGACATCAACGAAAGTTTGTTGAAGTTCTCTGTGAACCGAAAAGGTGATATCCGCTTTGGCTTGGGAGCTATCAAGGGAGTAGGCGAAAGTGCAGTACAAAGCATCTTGGACGAACGTAAGAAAAATGGTGAATACAAGAATATCTTCGACTTTGTGCAACGTGTAAACTTGTCGTCCTGTAACCGTAAGAACATTGAAAACCTTGCTTTGGCGGGTGCGTTCGATGGTCTTCCGGGAATCAAGCGTGAGGATTTCTTCTTGCCGAATGCCAAGGGGGAAACCTTTACCGAAGTGTTGGTGCGCTATGGCAATAAGTATCAGTTGGATAAGGCTGCAGCAGTTAATTCCTTGTTCGGTGGTGACAATATGGTGGAAATAGCAACACCGGAAATTATTTCTGCACCCGAATGGAGTGATTTGGATAGATTGAACAGAGAACGTGAGCTGGTAGGTATTTATTTGTCTGCCCATCCGTTGGATGAATACGAAGTCATCTTGGAAAATGTCTGCAACGTGAAGATGACGGATTTGACCGACTTGAAACCATTACAGAATCGTGACTTGATTTTAGGCGGTATTGTGACGGGTGTCCGTGAAGGCTATACCAAGACCGGAAAACCATACGGCATTGCTAAAGTGGAAGACTATTCGGGTGCCGCCGAGTTTGCTTTCTTTGGTAATGATTGGGTGGAAAAGAAGAATTTCTTCAATATTGGGATGTTCCTTTTCATGAAGGGAAAGTGCCAGCCTAAACAATGGAAGCAGGAAGAGTACGAAGTAAAAGTCAATTCCATCGAATTGTTACCTGAAATCAAGGAGAAAGTAATCGAGAAATTAACGGTATTTGTTCCTTTGGTTGAGGTTAGCGATGAATTTATTGAAGAATTCTCTTCTTTGATTGAAGCGCATCCGGGTAAGGTGGAATTGAATTTTCATTTGACGGACGAGGAAGGTCAGCATGTCAGTTTGTCTTCGAAGAAGATGAAAATAAGTCTGCAGAAAGACATTCTTGCATATTTAAAATCGCAAACCATGCTGTCATATAAAATTAATTAGTATATTTGTACGGAAAACAAGAGTATAAACTTTAAAATAAGCAATAGAATTATGGCATTAGAAATTAAAGATGGCAATTTCGAAGAATTGCTGGCGTCAGGCAAACCGTTGGTAGTTGACTTTTGGGCAACATGGTGTGGACCTTGCAAGAAGATTGCTCCAGATGTAGAAGCATTGGCAGAACAGTACAAGGACCAAGTGATTATCGGCAAGTGTGACGTGGACGATAACGACGAATTGACAGGTCGTTTCGGTGTACGTAACATCCCGACAGTTCTCTTCATCAAGAATGGTGAAGTTCAGGACAAGACCGTAGGTGCTGTAACCAAGGCACAATTGGAAGAAAAGGTAAAGGCATTGCTTTAATTTGGAATCGTTATGTCAATGGAAGAAGATTTCTTGTTGGATGCTGAAGACGATGCCAGAGCGGTAGCGTTCATTCAGAGCTATCTTCCTCAGGACTTGAAGGACAAGTTTACGGAAGATGATTTGTACTACATCCTCGACTTGATTGCAGAGTACTACACTTCTAGCGAATGTCTTGATGCAGAACCGGACGAAGAAGGTTACATCAATATCGACTTGGACGAAGTAGTGGACTATGTAGTGAAGCAGGCCAAGAAGGAAGGCGAGATGGGACCATATGCTCCCGAAGATGTCTTCTTCGTGGTGCAAGGCGAAATGGAATACGGAGATTCTTTGGAAGAAGAATAAAAGTATTTTTAGGCACGGATTACACGGATGAGGTAAATGTTAGCATATACTGAA
>JAEIGA010011249.1_pt1 | contig 13584 bp, 5 predicted proteins | sample 9270691 | NCBI WGS metagenome assembly JAEIGA01 (sample SAMN17057246, study PRJNA624740) | gut metagenome | biome: biome; isolation source: fecal sample | host: Bos grunniens | place: China: Xizang | collected 2019
AAACAACGTTCTCAGCGAAGTTACGTGTAGAGTAAACGCTTTCGTAGAAACGGAGGTCACCGGGCATGTTGTCGCTGGGATTGATAGCCTGAGTAACCTTGTTGTTCTCATTCTTGTAGTAGTTGTAAACCTGTGCCTTGCTCAAGCCGATGTAACCGGGAGCAGCCTGTACCATGTGCTCACCCTGAGCCTGAGGAGCGATAACGCTTGCAAGTTCAGACACAGAACCATCTGCTGAAGATGTAGAGAATGTAGAAACAGCAATTGTTACGTTGGCATTTGCTGATGAGCTGAAGATATTCGAAAATGTACCTGCGGGAATACCCTTAGCCTCTTCATCCATCCATTCAACAGAAGCATCGGCAGCTGTGTACTTGTTGTCAACAATAAGCTTCTGATAGAACTTTGCAGCCTCTACATAGTTGCCGGTCCAAAGGTAGAGGTCAGCGAGCAACTGGCGGATGGGAACAAAGAACATCTCTGTCTTGTACTTCAAACCTGAGAATGCAGGCATGGGGTAAGCCTTGGGATCCTCATAGGGAAGAAGAGTCTCGATGAGCTTGGTAGCGATAGTGTTCATGTCAGCCATGGGACGCTTCATAACCTCCTCAGCAAGAGAGTGTGTGAGGATAGGCTCATCGAAGAAGGGAACCTCGCCATAGTTCATTGCGAGCTGCATGTAAGCCCATGTGCGAACGCTCTGAACACCAACGAACTCGCGGAGCATCAACTTCTGGTTGTTACGCTCGAGAGTGGTATCAACGCGTGCAAGATAGATGTTACAGTTGTTGATGATGGTGTAGTAATCCTTGATATCGAGGTATTTGTTATCAGAGTCGAACTCGAAACGAGCAATCTTCTGAACATCGGTAACGGCCTTAGCCTCGTTAACCACCATAAGGTCGCCACGGAGCTCGCCCAAGAGAACCTGACGGTCCATAACACCCTGAACACCCTTGAGGATACCGAGTACAGAGTAAACGGTGTCGTTGAGTGTCAGAGTACTCATGTCGTAATCGACACGGTCTGATTCGATTTCAATCATGTCCTCGCAAGAGCTCATGAAGATGGCGCCGCAGAGTAACATGCAAAGACTATAAATAAAATTCTTTTTCATCATTTTTGTAGAATTTATGTTATCCAATTTCCTTTATGATGTTCCGCGCTGTCTGCCGATGTTGCGGCAGTCAGCCGCGGAACGCTCATGTCTCAGGTTATATCATTAGAGGTTAACTTTAACACCCAAGTGGAAACTACGGCTCTGCGGAAGCATACCGGCATCTATACCTTGGAACATTACATTATTGCTAACCGAGAACTCGGGATCGCTACCCAGATATTTTGTGAATGTGAGAAGGTTCTCAGCTGCACCCCATACTGTGATACCCTGCAACCAGCTCAAAGAGAGAGGCAAGTTGTAAGAGAGCTGGATCTTCTTCAGACGCAAGTAAGAAGCGTCCTCAATCCAACGGTCAGAGAAACGGTTGTTTCTCATGGGGTCGCCGTAAGCAAGACGAGGAGTATTTGTCTCCTGTCCATCGTATGACCAACGGTTCAACGCTGCTGTTGTCTGGTTGAAGAAGTTGCTGCCACCCTCAAGCTGCTGACGGTAGTAGTTGAAAGCATCGTTACCCAAAGAGTAGTTGAAGAGAACATCGAGCTGCCAGTTCTTGTATGTGAACTTAGAGAAGATGTTACCGAAGAGGTCGGGATGAGCATCACCGAGAATCTGCTTGTCAGCCTCGCTGATTTCGCCCTCGCCTGTTACGTCAACGAACTTAACGTCACCGGGACGGAAGTACTCTTTCTTACCTGTAGCGTCAATCTGGTAGAGACCGAGCTGAGCAGCCTCTTCAGCAGACTTGATAATACCGTCGGTCTTGTAACCGTAGAATGAACCTACAGCCTCGCCAACCTTTGTTACAACCTCAGCACCGTAAGCGTTAACGGGAGCAACATTCTCGTCGAGAGCTGTTACCTCGTTCTTGTAGCTACCAACTGATGCACCGAGCTCCCATGTGAAGTTCTTGCCGTTGATAACCTTAGCATTGATAGATGCCTCGAAACCGGTGTTCTCCATTTCGCCACCGTTGCTCCAGTATGTATCCATACCTGTGATGTACTGGTATTTCTTCAACACGAGGAGGTCTTTTGTAGTAGCCTTGTACCAGTCGAAAGAAACTGCAACGCGGTTGTTGAAGAGAAGAGCGTCGAGACCTACGTTCATGCGGCCTGTTGTCTCCCATTTCACACCGTCGTTCTCAACGTTACCGATCTGAACACCCATGAACTTCTCCTGGTATTTGATAGCCTCCATGTAGCTCTGAGCTGCATAGTAGTTGATAGCGTCGTTACCAACCTCTTCGTAACCTGCACGCAACTTCAAAGAGTTGATGCCGGGAACCTTGAACCAAGACTCAGAAGAGAGCAACCAAGCAGCCTGAACTGAGGGGAAGATACCCCACTGGATACCACCGAGAGATACACCGCCGTCAGCCTCTTTACCGAAGCGTGAAGAAGACTCCATAGATACAGTTGCCTGCAAGAAGTAGCGTGTAAGGTAGTTATAGTCAGCGTTCAAGTACCATGCGAGGTTAGTCCACTCGTTGTTGTCACCACTGTCGGTGATGTAGTCGTAGTCGGCAGAGATGTTGGTAGCGTTGTCGTTACCTGAGTTCGCTGCAGAAAGGTAGTTACCGTCGAGCTTGAAGTTAGTGTAACGGAAGCCGCCGAATACATCGAAGTTGTGAGCGCCGAAAGACTTCTTCCATGCAACACGTGTGTCGCTGGTGATTGAAGCCTCCTTACCGAAGTAAGAAGCGAGTGAGTTACCGATGTAACCGAGGTTCTCGGCATAGAAGTGGTACTGTGTGCTGTTGGGGTTAGAACCGTAGGGGAGATAGTATTTCTCGCTCATGCGGTGCAATGAGTAGTTGAACAACTCAGAGAATTTCCAGTCGCCGAGTGTGTACTCGGGAGCGAGGCTCAGAGTAAACTGAGTGTACTCCTGGAAGTTCTTGTTCTCACCGTTACCGTTTGCAAGGATGGTAAGGGGGTTGTAGTATGAGTTGTTTGTGTGGTCAACTGTACGGTCGATGCCGAAAGCAAAAGTGTCAGAGTCATCGAGAGCAGTTGTCTTCTCGCCGAACTGAGAGAACTTGTAGGGGCTGAGGAAAGGAGACTTGATCATTGAGAGGAAGCCGGGTGATGAGATGGGAGCAGAAGCATACTCTGCGGGAGCACCATCATCGAGCAAGTTGCGCTGTACGCGGCTGTAACCGATGTCGAAGCGTGTCTTGAAGTCCTTAGCCAATACGATGTCAGAGTTGAAGCGGATGTTCAGACGGTTGAAGTCGTTCTTCTCCAGACCGCTCTGTGCACCTGTGTAACCGAGTGAGAAGTTGTACATAGCAATTTCGTCACCACCCTCAACCGAGATCTTGTAGTTCTGAGTGTAAGCCTCGCGGTAGATGTAGTCCGACCAATCTGTCTCGTTGTGATACATATTGTAGTAGTAGAAGTCGGGGTTGCTCTGGAGGAAGTTGAATACCTTCATGTTAGTCTCCATTGTACCGATAAGCTCGTTGGCATAAGTACGGTACTGCTCGGCACTCATCATGTCGGGGAGCTTGGGAGTAAGCGCCACGCCGCCGTAGATGTTGGCTGTAATGCGTGTAGCCATGCTCTTACCACGTTTTGTAGTGATGAGGAGCACACCGTTTGCAGCGCGTGCACCGTAGAGTGCAGTAGCATTCTTCAATACTCGAACATCAGCGATGTCGTTGATGTCGATAGCCGAAAGAATGTTGTTGTAAGCACCGGTGTGGAGTGCGCCTGCATCCTCCTGCATGTCGTAGATGACACCGTCAACAACAACGAGGGGCTGTGTGTTGAGGCTGATAGAGTTGATACCGCGGATGAACATCGCTGCACCGATTGCGGGAGAACCCGAACGTGTGATGCTGCGTACATCTGCACCGAGGTTGTTTGCAATCTCAGCATCTACTGTGATTGACGAACCGAGACCGATGTCAGCCTTGTTTGTAGCAGTGATAATGATATCCTCGTTATACTTCTCGCTGAACTTGTCTGTGTAGATATAAACATCTATCACATCGTCGTTGAGTACGGGACGCTGGATGAGTCCGTAACCGGGAGTTGAGAAGTTAAGCAAAGTAACATATGAGGGGATATTCAAAGTATAGGCACCCTCAGAGTTGGTCATGGTAGTAACATTGCTATGTCCTGTACCCTGTACGCGAACACCGGGGAGAGGTTCTTTAGTTGCCGCGTCGTAAACGGTACCGGTAATCTTACGTGCCGCAACTATCTCGGCAGCAGCCTTTCCGGCTTTCGTCGAAACGGTATCGTTCGCTTCGTTACCGCCTGAAACCATTGCGGCTACAGGTGCGGTAGATGACATCAGTACTACCAATGCCACCATTGCTTGCATAATTTGTCGCATATACATAGTTGATTTTTTATTTTTCATACTCTAAATTCTCTATTATTCTTCATCTTCCTCAACGGGCTCAAGGATGATGCAGTCGATGCGCAATACACGGTCGAAGCCTGTGTCGCGGCGGCCTACATTTGAAGTAACCTCAAGAGAAGCATCCAACATATTGTTTGCAAAGCCGAACTCTGTGAAGGGGAATTTAATCTTCATAGGCTTTGTAGGATCCTCTGCATCGGGAATGAATACAGTGTCGATGCGTGTGGGATCGTTGCTGATGTCCTTAACCTCCACAAGTTTAGACTGCTTGCCCTTGTCATCACATGCGCGAACAACGAAGTTAACCTTGTTGGGAGCTGATGTTGCGGGGTCGGCACGGCGTGTAGCAATGTGAGCAGGAACAAACACAACCTTCACATAGTATGTAGAAGAGAGTGTCTCGGGGAGTGTGAAGACAAGCTTGGGGTTACCTGTAGATGCAAGGGGAGCTACCTCAACATACTGGTTGCTTGAGAGCTTGCCACCCTGAGCGATGATAGAATCGTGCATCTGTGCCTCTGATACATAAACAACGTTGGGGTCTGTACCTGAAGTTACGAAGTTGTCCTTGTTCTTCTCGTTACCCTGATATGTGGGGAGCTCAGCCTCGACCTTGATTGTATCGTGCCAGAGGTAGAAGGGAGAGTAGTTGAATACATCCTTCACATAGAAAGTACCGTTTGAACACTCAACACCCTCGCGTGTACCTGCCATGATGTCCTCCTTAGCGAAGAGACGGCGCTTGATGATGTATGTAGAGAGGAGTGAGTCGTCACGCAGACCGTCGCCATCGTTGTCTACAGCCCATGCAAACTTGTGCGCGGGTGTCTGGTCGCGGTTGCTGAACAAAGAGTAGTTCATGATAGCCTTGCGGGCATAGAACCATCTCAAAGAGTCTGTACGGAACTGCTCTGCCTCGCCGAGCTTTGTATCACAGTAGTAGTTGTAGTACTTCTCAGCCTTGGGAGCCCACTCAGCCCAAACCTCGTTAGAGGGAGCGATGAATGTGTAAGAAGAGTCCTCCATAGATACGTTACCGATACCTGCTGTGTACTTGTCGCCGTATGTGAAGAACCACTGGTTAGAGTTAGAGAATACCGAGTCGAGGTATGTCTTGTTACCCTGTACTGTGGGACCTTCGATACTTGCCCACTCATCGAACTTGCTAATGTTAAATGAGTAGAGGAACTTGGCAACAGAGTCAGCACCCTCAGCATTTTCGAGGTACTCCCAGAGGTTGAGAGCGTAGTTTACAGCACCACCGATCTTGTGTACAATACCGTTGAATGCGGGGATGTTCTTTTCGAGCACCTGCTTTCCGTCGAATGTGTAACCCTCGCTGAAGTTACCTACGAAGGGAACCATCTTCTCGTTGAGAAGGAGCATGTAGTTGTCAGCCTTCATAGTGTCCGACGCAGCATACTTGAAGTTTGCAACGTGAGACTCAACGAAGCGGTTAAGAACTTTATCGCGGTTACCCTTCTCGATTTCTGCCAACAAAGAGTCCTTGTTTACATACTCGTTGACAGGAGCCCACAAGGTGTAAACACGAGACTGGTTGAGCAGAGAGTCAGCGCAACCCAATGCTTGTACTACGGCACTGAAGTTCGCGAGGTCAGCATCGGTCTTGACGATGTCAAGGATAGATGTACGGCTCGCATTTGTGCCATTGTCATCGTAATGGTCGTTCCAATCCTCGGTGCAGGCAGTGTTGATAAACATTGCACTCAGGACAGCAAGAGCCATCGACATTCCATGTTTAAATTTTCTGTTCATATTATTATTAATTTAATTTTATTTCGTTAAAATCAATAGCGATCCTCGGGCATTGTGGGGTCGGTTACTACTGCTTTGGGTACAATCTCGAAGTAGTCGTGGTGTCCCTGCGAGTTGGTAGCCTGGTCCTCGCGCACATTCTTCATGCGGAACCAATGGTCGCCCTTTGAGAGGTAGAATGTACCGAGCACATAACGCATGGGAACACTTGTCTCTCTTGTGTCTGCTCCACCGGCTACCTTGAACGATGCAGGAGCTTTCATCCAGTTACGGTTGTGCATCTCCTTGTCGTTCTCTGCAATCTCAGTCTCGTCAGCCAGTTCGGAATCCTTTATAAAGCCTATAAAGAGTTCGGTCTCGTTGTTTGAGCGGAGATCGACGGGTATACCTGTAGGCTTGCCGTCCATGTAGAACTGAACCACACTTCGGTTGCTGTAACGCGCGTATCCGAAACGCAATTCGTATGTACCCTCAGGCACGTAGGGAATACGGTACTCGATATCAAAGAGACCCGATGCAAGCATCTCGTCGCCCTGATAGTTGTTCCATCCGTTTGTACCTGTAAGGTAGTAGTTCTCACTCAATGTAGAATTGAACTTTGCACGCTTGAGATAGCCGTCGGGGATGAAGAACACCTCAATCTTGCTGTCGCGGTTGTACCAACGGATGTTGTTGTTGGTAAGTTCGGGGAACCACGATGTGAAGTCCCAACGCATACGCTCGCGCAACACGTTACCTGCCATCTCAGCCTCATTGTAGATGAGAATCTTGTTGATGGGGTGCAGGCGTCCGTTGATAGCCTCGTCGATGAAGCCGGGCATATACTCGATAGCCGTGCTCGGAGACATCACCACCACGTTAAGGTGGTTGCGCATTTCGGGGTTGAAGAACTTCTGACCCTTGTTCTGTGCGTAGTTTACTACAATGTCGTTACCATAGACGTCGCTTGTCAAGGGACGTGTAACCTTCACCATGGTGTAGGGCAACATAGTCTCGAAGTAGTCGTAACGGTCGAACTGCGAGCCGTACATCATGTTCTCCGAGTCGTATGAACCCTTGTAGTTCTCCATGACGAATCCGCCGGGGCCTGTACCGCTGGCATACTGCAACTGACGGTCGAGAATGTGGTAGGCAACGAACTTGTAGAGTGCGTTGTTGGGATGAGTATAGTCATCGGCATTCTCAGTTCCGTACCACTTCCGGCAAAGAGCAATCAAGTCCTGCTCGTTGTTGATACCGTAGGCCTTGAAGACCGAGTCGGGCTCGACGAACATTGTGTACTTGAACTTCTTGCCTGAGGGATAGTAGCACTTTCCTCTGTGGCTTGTAGAGTTGATGTAGTCCGAACTGTAGCTCTGTCCGCATACTGCACTGTTTGCATACTCCTTGTCCTCTACCAATCGCATGGCCGAGTCGAGTCGGGTCATGTCGAGGATTTTTGTCCAAATGGCAAAATAGTCGTCCATTGATGAGAGGAGGTCGGGAAGAAGTGCAGTCGAGGGATTCAACACAGCGTCCAATGTCTGTATCACACCGTTTTCCAGCTCCACGTCGCTCTCAATGATTGTGGCGTTGTTGTTAAGCAGCGGGCGAACCACTGAAGTAACAGAGTCGACAGTCCATATCATTGTAATGAAGCGGTCGTTCATGTTGGGGCTGGGGAAAGAGCCTTCGGAAAGGTCTATCGTCAGATAGGCCCTTTCCAGAAGGTGATTCTTTGCTATTTCGGTGCACATTGAATCCGAGAGATCCTCCAACAGGGGTGAGTGCACACCTGTGTCGCGGAAGTCCTTGGGATCCATTTCACCACTCTCCAGTTTGGCAAGATGATCGTGATAGATTGAATCCTGCTCAAAGAGGAAACGTGTTATTGCAGCATTGGTAGGTGCGAAACAGGTGTAGTGACCATAGGTCGAGAGCAGGTGTCTCACACTGCCCGACTCGCTGCGGCCTATGTGCGCATGGTCGAGAATGTAGAGGTAACTGCTGTAGACCTCTGAACGATTCTCCATGTAATCGATCAGTGTCTCGCCCGTGAAGGTATAACGGTTCGATTCATCTATGTCTTCTCTACATCCGGTTGTGCAGAGCGTAGCGCATACCGACAAGCCGATAGCCAACTTGCCGAATATGCTTCTGAATATGTTGTTTGTGTAAGACATAATGATTCTTTCTGTTCGTATTAGTTCTTGTCCTCGGGGTTAGCGGGATCCATGATTATACCGCGGGGTACAATCTCAAAGTAGTTGTGCATGAACTCGGCAACTGTGTTGTCACCCTCCATCACATTCTTGAAACGAACCCAGTGGTCGCCCTCTGTGAGAGTAAATGTACCAAGGATGAGACGTGCAGCTGTCTCTGCATCGCGCAAGGGAGTTGTACCGTCGCCAACGAATGACGAAGCGGGGCCCTTCATCCAACCGCGGTTACGACGTGCCTTGTCGTCCTCGTCGATAGCCTCAGGGTCGCCGAGCTTGCTGTCGGTAATGAATGCGAAGCGCTCTGCAACAAGCTTACTTGCAGCCTCTGTACGGAGGTCTACGGGGATACCTGTTACCTTACCGTCGATGTATGTCTGCGCTACACCGCGTGTTGCACAGAGACAAGTACCGAGACGGAGCTCGTATGTTCCTGCGGGAACGTGGGGCATACGGTACTCGAAGTCGTACATACCTGCGGTGATGATTTCGTCACCCTGATAGTCGGACCATGAGTTGGTGTAACCGTAGTGGGGGCAGAGGTAGTACATGTGGGACTCTGCCGAGTTGAACTTGATGCGCTCGCAGTAACCGTCGGGAATCATGTGGTGCTGAGTCTTTGACAAGTCGTTGTTCACCCAACGGATGTTGTTGTTGGTGAGCTCAGGGAACCATGACATGAAGTTCATACGGATACGCTCGTTGAGGATATTACCCTTCATCTCGTTATCGTTGTAGATGATAAGTTTGTCGATGGGGTGGATGATACCGTTGATAGCCTCCTGCTTGAAGTCGAATGTAGAGTCGATCATAGCCTTGAAGTCTGCTACGCTGTAAACGCGCACGTTCATGTGGTTGCGCATTTCAGGGTTGCGGAAGCGTGCTCCCTTGTCCTGAGCGTAGTTTACTACAATCTGGCTTACGAGGTCGGGATCCGATGATGTGGCAGGCTTTGTAAACTTCATGAGCTTACCGTTGCCAAGGAATGTCTCGTAGTACTCGCAGAGGTCGAAACCGTGCTTGAATCCGTTCTGCTTGTCAGAGTCGTAGCTTGTACCGCTGATCTTTACATTGTCGTGTACGAAGCCTGCAGAATACTGCAACTGACGGTCTACGATGTGGTAAGCCAACAGACGGTATACAGGGTTATTGGGGCTTGTATAGTCGTCGTAGTCGGGGGTACCCTCGTGGTATGTATCACCGTACCATTTGTTTGCATATTCCTTGAGTGCATCGAAGCTGTCGATACCGTACTTCTCCTTGAGCACCTTGTCGGGAACGGCAAGGAATGTGAACTTCACATAGTGTGATTCGGGAACCAATGCAGGATTTGCGGGTGCCTGCCATTCGCGATTGAAGTGGTCGCCGTAGTTCCAGCTGCATGCGGGATTTGTACCGGGAATGTCGCGCTTGGTCTCAGTCATGCGGCTGTCGATTTCTGTCTTCTCGATTGCCTCTGCGAAGATGCCGAATACATCTTCATAGCTTTTGAGAAGGTCGGGCAACAGCGCTGTTGAGGGGCTGAGTACGCGGTCGATAACCTGAACGATACCGTTCTCCACCTCGTTGTCGGAATCGAGTATGAACGAACTGTCGTTGAGCTTGATTGATACAGCTCCTGTAATGGTGTCAGCCACCCAGTAGAGGGTGATGTAACGGTCGTTGAGGTTGGGAGTGGGGAATGCACCTTCGGCAAGGTCTACTGTGAGGTAGCCCTCTTCGAGGATGTGGTTCTTTGCAATCTCGCAACACATTGAGTCGCTCAGATCCTCAAGATAGGGTGAGTGAATACCTGTATCGCGGAAGTCCTTTATATATTCGGGGTCGGCCTCAAGTTTCTTGACCTCTTCCCAATAGATAGAGTCCTGTTCGAAAAGGTGGCGCTGTACGGCAGCATTGGTGGGGGCGAAACAGGTGTAGTTTCCGTAGGTAGAAAGCAGGTGCTTCACGCTACCGGCTGATTCGCGGCCGATGGTTGCTCTGTTGAGGATGGTGATGAAGTCGCTGAACTGATCGGAACGGTTCTCAAGATAGTCGATTACAGTCTCACCGGTAAAGGTATAACGGTTTGACTGGTCGATATCGTCCGAACAGCTCTGTGTGGCTACACCTGCGAAACAGAGTGCTGCTGCCGAAAGGGCTCCTAAAATGTTCTTGAATATGTTTTTCTTAAATGTCATAATTCTTTTGTTTATGCTCATTTTATTTTTGAACTTTTATCGCCCCGCCGGACCGGAAGCCCGGCGGGATTACGATATATTAGTTCTGCTCGATTGAACTGTTGCTTTCGAATGCAGGATTCTGTTTGAGCAGCGGGTTCAACTTGAGCTCTCTTTCGTAGATGGGGCAGAAGAGTGAGTTGATCGATGCCATCTTGCTCTGTACCGCACCTGCGTTGCTGTCGAGTTTCTTTGTGATGAGTTCGAGGATGCCCTTTGTGCTACGCTCGATGAGTGCCTTCTGCACGAGGTCGTACCAACGCTTGCCCTCGAATGTGAGCTCGCGGAGACGCTCGTCGAGTACAAGGCTCTTCATAAGCTCCTGAGTATTGTACTGCTCGAACTTGAGTGTATCGCGCTCAGCAATGAGTGAACGTCTGTTGACGCTTGTTACAAGCTCAAATGCCTTGCCGAGGTCAGTTGCATCTGCACTGCGATATGCGAGAGCCTGAGCCTTCATGAGCATTACGTCAGTCTTGCGGTAGATGATCCAGTTGGCGGAACACTCGCTGCTGCCGTGCCAGTAGTTGGCATTTGCTTCACCATTGAGGGGTGAAAGGCGGGCTGCATACTTGGCAATTGTGTACTCTGTCTTGTCATCGCCTGATGCCTTGAGAGGAGCATTGGTGAAGCTGTAGAGACGCAAGTCGTTCTCGCCGTAGAGAGACTGTGTGATGGGAGCCTTTGAGGGAGCAATGAACGAACCTGTTGTCTTGCTGTATCCGTAGTGGCTGGTTACCGCGTCGTTGGCATTGGTAGAACCGTCCATAACAAGCTCGAAGATTGACTCTGTCGAACCCTCCATACCGAAGATATCGTTGTATGAATCTGATACCATCTGAGCCTTTGTTGTCTCGTTGGGGATGAGGAAGTAGGGGTTCTTGGTACCGGGACCCACCTCTGTCATCTGCTCGTTGCGCTTCTCATACATCTCAATCATTTCGCGCTGCATGGGCTCGATTACAGAGTCGCAGTTCTCGATTGCCTTTGTATAGTACTCGATTGCCTTTGCCGAGGGAGCATCGAGAGCCTCCTCGTACTGTGTGAAGGCAGCACGCCAAAGGTTTACATCGGCCATCATTGCATAAACGGCGTTGCGTGTGATACGACCGTAATTGTAATCGTCGTATGTGAAACCGCCCTTCTTCATTACGAGGCCTGATGCACGCTCAAGGTCAACCATGATGCTGTCGAGAACCTCCATGGGAGCACGCTGGGGATAAACCATCTCCTGCTCGTCGGCATCCATAGCCTCGAGTGCCAAAGGTATGTCGCGGAATGAACGTACGAGGTAGAAGTGGCAGAGGGCACGGAGTGCGTAAGCCTCACCCATTACAACCTCCAGGTCGCCCTGTGTGAAGTCGGGGTCCTCTTCCATTACGCCGGGAGCGTACTTGATGAGCATGTTACAGTAGTTGATTGTCTGATAGAACACTGCCCAGTTGAAGTAGCCGTTTGTTTCGAGAAGGTTAGCCTCTACAATGTATTTGAGGTCTGTTGAAGCGTTTGTACGTGTTACCATGTTGTCGGCACGCAACTCGCCCCATATCATCATTCTCTCGATGGTTGACTTTTGAACCATGTTCTTGTAACAAGTAGCCAACATACCGTTGACGTCCTCTGCGGTTTTCCAATAGTTCTCCAAAATCACGGAGTTGGTAGGATACAAGGTCAAGTAGTCCGTGCAGGATGTCATGAAAGTAGAGCATCCGAGGACAACTGCCATAACCGCTTTACCTAATATATTTTTAATTTTTTTCATATTACGCTAATTTTAGAAACCTACTGTTAAACCAATTGTGTATGAACGTGAACGAGGTGTCTTTGAGTGATCGACTGCACGTCCCCAACCTGCGAGAGAAACCTCAGGGTCGAGACCTGTGTACTTAGACCAGAAGCAGAGGTTGTCTGCTGATACATAGAGGTTCAACTGCTGGAGACCGTAACGCTTCAACCAGTTGGGCTCGAAGTTGTATGAAGCCTGGAGGTAAGAGAGACGCAAGTATGAAGCATCCTCTACGTAGCGGTCGCTACCCAACCAGTTGTAACCTGTGTTGTAGAGTGCGCGGGGAATCTCAGTGATATCGCCCTCCTTACGCCAACGCCAGTTAACAGCGATGCTCTGGTTGTTGTTTGTGTACATGTTCTCAACTGCCATACGGGCATATACGCCACCATTGCCGTCTCTTTCACCGTTCATTACGTCTACGCCGTAACGGTATGTGAAGTTAGCCTTCAAAGAGAAACGTTTGTAGTTGAATGTTACACCGAAACCACCCTGTGCCTTGGGGTTAGAGTTACCGAGGTAAACGAGGTCGAGCTCGTTGATGTTACCGTCGAAGTTGATATCTTCGTAGATGGCATCACCACCCTTGAATGCGTATGCGTATGTACCTGACTCAGTGTCGTAGTTGTAAACCATCTGCTTGGGTGTGCCGTCAGCATTGTAAACGACTTTACCCTCAGCATCGTACACGATAGGACATGTACCGTTGCGGCCTGCTGCTGCCTCGCTGAGAGCTTTCTCCCAGTTCTTGTAGCTGTAGCGGTAAACACCTTTGTAACGGAAACCGTAGATTGAACCCAAGGGGTTACCTACCTGGATACGTCCGAGGAATGTACCGTTGTTGAAGTCGTAGTCGGGGTTCTTGTTGTCGAGCACTGACTGCTCCATCTCTTCTACGGTGTTGAAGTTCTGACCGATGTTGAAATATGCACTTACAGTAAGATCCTTAACCAACTTGATCTTGGCTGTGCTTACGTTCAACTCCCATCCCTTGTTGCGGAGTGCACCTGTGTTCTTGTAACGGAGTGTCTCGTAACCTGTTGTTGAGGGGATGTTGTAGTAATCCATGAGCTGGTCGTCGGTGGTGTTGTCGTAGTAGTTGAACGAACC
>JAEIGA010011250.1_pt1 | contig 13583 bp, 15 predicted proteins | sample 9270691 | NCBI WGS metagenome assembly JAEIGA01 (sample SAMN17057246, study PRJNA624740) | gut metagenome | biome: biome; isolation source: fecal sample | host: Bos grunniens | place: China: Xizang | collected 2019
ATAAATCAATCCGCCGGATTTGGATTTGCGACTCTTCTTTCGGTCATTCGCACGGATATGGCAAGCAACTTACTTAAGAACACAAGCAGAACTTAATGACAATTCGTCTGCTGCAATTGAAATTGATGAAGCAACTGGAGTTGCTACTATCAAATTTCAAGGAACAAATACACGAAACTGGCTACAATACAATCAAAGCAGTTCTTTATTCGCTTGTTATGCAGAAGATAAGCCACAAAAAGATGTTTCTTTGTACAAGTATGTAGATGCTGAAACCGGAATCGAAGATACAATGGTTGACGAAAATGCGCCTGTTGAATACTACAACTTGCAAGGTGTTAAGGTTGCTAACCCTGAAAACGGTATCTTCATCAAGAAGCAAGGCGCTAAGGCAACTAAAGTGGTGCTATAATTAACCTATTGAGCCAATGAGCCCAATAGGGCTTATAAGGCCAATAAAATAACAAAAACAGGAAGCTCGGCGATATTCGCCGGGCTTCTTTCGTTTTTAGACATAAAAAATATCATATTGTTTTTAGACATAAGAAACATCATATTATTTGTGTCAAATGGAAATGTCTTTTTTAGGGAAATGGTGAGAGGGGAAGGTGATGTAATTTTGCAGTGTCGATATCGAACAATAACTTTTTAATGTCAAATTTTAAAACTTATGGAAAACACTGATGAAAAACAAGAATTGGTTGAAGGTGGTGCGGTGGTTGATGACGCTGCTCAGAATGTTGAAGAATTGGTTGAACAGGGACAAGAAGACCACATAGAGGAGCTTCTCCCTTTGCCCGATGATGACCCCACTATGAGAGTGTTGAAGCAGTTCCCACAGGTGTGTGCGCGTATTGCCGAAATAATGAAGGAGCATGCCGAAAGTCTTGCAATGGACTTGTTGCAGAAGGGTGTGAGCTATGATGAGGCGGTAGCCAATGCCGATAAGGAGGGGTATCTACGCGGTAAGAATGAAAAAATTGAACTCATCACTAAGCATCGCATGCCACAGCTTGACAATGAGCCGGGTGATGACTTGGGTGAAACGTCGCAATGCCTATTCCCTCGATATGGGAAAAGAAGCGTGTGGGACAGTTAGGAGTTAGGTGTTGGGAGTTTAATAAGTGATTTTATTAATTGATTTAATACAACTAGACTATGAAAAAGACTATTTTGGAAACTTTTGTGAAGATTTTGACTTCTAAAGGAATTTGGGCAGCATTGGCGTTTTTGGCGCTAGCATACATGCTCTTTTCGGGGAACGACGACGGAGGACTGCTTGCAATGGCACTTGTGGGTGGTGTTGAAGGTGGGAAACACGTTGTGAACGGACCTCTCACTCTAGATGCTGTTCAGGAGTCGGGAAACGGCATGTTGCTGAATGAGATTGATAAGCAGATAGTGAAGATTCGTCCTATGGCAACGCCTATCGACCAACTTTCACGTTGTGCCGGAGCAAAATCTTCGGGTAGCATGATTGTGGACTATTATAATGTGGACACAAAGGAGACAAAGTGCGAGTTGAGTGCTGATTATGAAGAACCCGAAGATGGTGATGTGAGTGAAAATGCGGTGCGTGCCGTAATTGATACATCCAATAATGAGATGTTTGACGTGTCGGACACAATACTTGTTCCCGAAGTGAATGGTTATGCCGATGACGGTGTGACCAGAACTTCCAACGGTCTTGTGCTGTATGTCATCTCCAAGACAGAGAAAGGCCAACTCAATGTGATGGCAGTTAACGGTAAAAAGATAGGTGATGTGGACTGTTGTGTGCCATCGCTTTCCGAGGGGACCCCTCTAATAAGAATGGGGCGTGCTGCGACCGAGCTTGATGTGCAAAGTCCGCAATTTGAGGCGTTGCCTAAAAAAGCTCAAAATAATTGTCAAATTTTCAAAATGCAAATCGAACAAAGCACTTTGCAGAAGATAGCCAACAAAGAGGTGGGCTGGACCATGAGTGACCAAGAGGAAGCTGCAATCTACGATATGCGTCTTGGAATGGAGAAAAGTTTCCTTTTCGGAGTGAAACGTAAGATTTATGACTTCAAAAAGAAGGAATGGGTGATGTTTACCGGTGGTATATGGTATCAGGCGGGTAAGGATTTCTCGTTGGACCTTGCACAAAAGGAAAATGCCGTTATCGACATGATGCGTAGCGCTTTTACAGGTAATGCAGGCTCGAAACGTAAGATTCTGATAGGTGGTTCTCGTTTAATAGGTGAATTGAACAAGTTGAACTACAATCGAGTGATAAGCAATACAGAAACCACGTCAAAATGGGGTATTGATTTTTCGGAAATTTGTTCCAATTTCGGTAGGCTGTATATCTTGCTGAGTGAGGTGTTTGATGATTGTGGAATGGAACACTGCGGGTTGATAGTAGACCCGGAATACATCCAAAAATACAGTCACTTACCATTTGGAACCGAGGCTCTCGACCTCAAAGGCGCAGGTGTGCGAAATACCGATGCATTAGTGCTCACCGAAGCCTCTTGCCTTGTACTTCGTTATCCGAAAGCCCACATGCGTGTGAGAATCGATGAGTAAGAAAAAAGAGTAGCTCCGGCTACTCTTTTTCGTTATTGGATAATTCAATGAGTTTCTCGTATAAAGAGGCGGTAGATGTCGCTACTTGTTCCACACTTTCCAAATAGTCGGAATCGAAATGAATAACGGCTTGATTATAAAAAACGGCACGTTTCTCCAAAGCCTCGTTGATAAATTGAGACAATTCATCGTTGGTCTTATAGGCGATGATCGGGCGTTTGTTTTTTGCCGAAGGAATGGTGAGTCGGCGCATAAGAGCTTCATGCGATGCATTAAGCAATACGGTGTAGCCGCGAGAGTTCATATAATCCATGTTGTCAAAGTAGCAAGGAGTACCACCCCCGCAAGCCACGATAACATCTTCAAATTCGGCTACTTCGTGTAGCATGTTTCGTTCGATGACACGAAAACCGTCCTCGCCTCGTTCAGCAAAAATTTCTTTCACGCTATGACGAAAACGAGCCTCAATATAAAGGTCCAGGTCGATAAATTCTTTCTTCATGAAACGTGAAAGAGATCGTCCCATAGTGGTTTTGCCACTACCCATGTAGCCTATAAGAAAAATTGGTTTCATGTCATATAATAATTGTGATGTCGCAAAAGTACAGAAAAAATTGTAACTTTACAGCCTAAATGGAAGATGTTTTATGTCTAAGAAGTTTAAATGGTACGTTGTGTGGGAAGGAACGATACCGGGAATATGTGATTCCTGGGAAGAATGTAAACTGCGAGTGATGAACTATCCCAACGCAAAGTACAAGAGTTATAATACACAAGAAGAAGCGATACGCGCTTATCGTGGAAATCCTGCCGATGAAATGGGGTTGCTTCGAGCTATAGCCAATGCGCCTGTTTCTCATGTCAACTATGATGCCATTCCCGAAATTATAGTGGATAGTATCGCTGTAGATGCGGCGTGCAGCGGAAATCCCGGAATGATGGAATACCAAGGTGTAGATGTGAAAACCGGAGCCAGATTGTTCCATAAAGGTCCGTTTCCTAAAGGTAGCAATAATATAGGCGAATTTCTTGCGCTTGTTCACGGCTTGGCGATGTTGAAAAAGCAAGGGAGTCCCATTAAAACCATATACAGCGATAGCGTAACGGCTCTTGCATGGGTACGTGACAGAAAATGCAAAAGCAAAATCGCCGAGTGTGCCGAAAATACACAGCTTTTTGATATTGTGCGACGTGCCGAAAAGTGGTTGCAGGAAAACACCTACGATACACGCATTTTGAAATGGAAAACCGAAGAGTGGGGTGAAATACCTGCCGATTTTGGGCGTAAATAACCCAAAATGTCAAGTAAATAGTTTTGAAATCATTAAAATATTGTATCTTTACACAAACTAAATTTTTTTATTATGACTTTTGCTCAAAAATGTAACGAAATATTTTGGAATACAACAGTAAAATATCACGAAACCGATGATATCGATGCTGTAGTGGCTAATCCTTATGAAGATGGCTCAATCGAAGCCTCTCTTTTTGCAAAAAACTGGATAGATGCAGCGCAATGGCACATGGAGGACATCATTCGTGATCCGGAAATTGACCCTGTTGCAGCTCTTACATTGAAACGTCGCATAGATAAGAGTAATCAAGACCGTACCGACTTGGTTGAGAAAATCGATGCATATTTCCGTGAAGTGTATAAAGATATCGTTCCTCAAGAGGGAGCAACCATCAATACCGAAAGTCCGGCTTGGGCTATCGACCGCCTTTCTATCCTTGCATTGAAAATCTATCACATGCAACAAGAAGTGGAACGTACCGATGCAGCTCCGGCTCACATCGCTAAGTGCCAAGCAAAGCTAGACGTTCTATTGGAGCAACGTGTTGACTTGTCGAGTGCGATTGACCAACTTCTAGCCGATATCGAGGCAGGACGTAAATATATGAAAGTATATCTTCAAATGAAGATGTATAACGATGCCGATACTAACCCTGTGCTTTACGGTGGTGGCAAAAAGTGAAAAAGACATATTGTTGAGTGACTCACGCTATCGCAATGTGTTGATAGCTCGTTTTACGGCGTTGGGAGATGTGGCAATGACCGTACCGGTGGTGTATTCGGTGTGTGAAGCGCATCCCAATACGCATTTTGTGATGATAACCCAACCGGTAGCTTCATCATTGTTTGTCAACAAACCCGCCAATCTGGTGGTTTTAGGCGTAGATGTAAAGAAGAAATATCACGGAATAAAAGGTATCTATCGTTTATATCGAGAGCTTAAAGAAGAATATAAGATAGATGTGTTTTTAGACTTACATGGCGTGTTACGCACGTGGATGCTTGGCATTTTCTGTCGATTGGGCGGAATACCTGTGAAGCATATTGACAAGGGACGTAGTGGTAAGTGGGCGTTAACACGACGTTTTAACAAACGCATGTTCCCATTGATATCTTCAAGAGAACGTTATCGTGAAGTCTTCTATCGTGCCGGTTTTGTGTTTAACGAAACGTTTAAGTCACTCTTCGGTGGAGAAAAGCCTGAACAATCGGTTTTTGCCGAAATAACAGAGCCTAAAAAAGAGGGTGAACGATGGATAGCCATAGCTCCATTTGCAAAACATCCGGGAAAGATTTATCCTATACATCTCATGAAAAAAGTTCTTGATGAAGTGGCTTCATGGAAAGATGTGAAGATATTTTTGTTTGGAGGAGGTGCTGAAGAACAAAAAGTATTGGGTGAATGGGCCGCCGAATTTAGCAATGTTACATCTCTTGCAGTGAAACGATATGGTTTTCCTGTGGAATTGTCGTTGTTGAGCCATTGTGATGTTATGGTGTCGATGGATTCGGCCAATATGCACCTTGCTTCGCTTGTGTGCTTACCGGTGGTTTCAGTGTGGGGAGCAACTCACCCATATTGTGGATTCATGGGATGGCATCAAAACCCCAATGATGCAGTACAATTGAATATGCTATGCCGACCATGCTCGGTGTTTGGAAATAAACCTTGTAGGTTTAAAGATTTCTTCTGTCTAAGCGGAATTGCACCATCGCTTGTGGTGTCCCACATAAAAGAAGTATTGAAACGTAACAACAAAACGGCTGAGTGATTCAGCCGTTTTTGTTTTATTGCTTGAAAAGAAGGTCGTAGTCGCGAGCTGTGGCAGGCTTTACCCATTCTTCGGGTATAAAGTGCCATAGATTAAGAGCCTTTGGTGCGAGTGTTCCTTGCTTCTCGATATATTCCATTAAGTAATATCGCAAATCCTTATCGGTGGAGAACACGATGCGTTTAGTAAGTTCTTCTTGAGGGATTCCTGCTCCTTTGGTTAAGAGTTCGCCTCCTCCATTTCCTCGATAAGAATTAACTGCTACACGATAAGTGCGTGCCATATCAAAAGGAGAGCCATCGGCAAGACTTTGGATATTAATCTTCTTTCCGTAAGGTTTACTTACATCGACTGTATAGATAATGCCGGCTGCCGAATCGAAGTTATAGCTAGGCTTTAAAAACATATCACGACTCTTATCATCCTTGTTGGAGTTTTCTTTAAGAAGAAGTAAGTGATCGTCGGGCCCGGTCATTTGTTTGGTCCATATAGAGTAAGAATATTCAAGGTAATCTTTGATTTCTTTACCTGTGAGATTCATCACATATAGCATGTTCTCATATTTATAGAGATTGAACATGTCACTCATGAAAATGTCGCCTTTCTTGATGGTAGCATCAAATGACAGAGGTGCAGCAAAAGAAAGTTCTGCACCGGAAATGGCTAGTTGAAGTGAGTGAATGAAATCAATAAAAGCCGAAGAGCCGAAATAAGCCGGTTTAGTGTCGAGGTCGTCGGTGATAGTTCCTATTTTTCTGGAAACGAATGTTTGCACATCATTGTATTGCGTAGCAAAACGATTCATGAAATCTTGTGATGGTTCAATATCTTTAAGGTCAACAAGTTTAGCATCGATGTTTATATTGGAGATTTTCCCTTTATTGTTACGTGAGACAGTAAGTGTGATGTCGGAAACATAGTTGCCATTTCCCCCCGGATTCACCGCCATCACATAATCCCCATTTGAGGTGGTAATGTTTTGGCAAAAACGTTGGTGATCATGTCCCATAAGAACTATATCGAAGCCCGGAACATTTTGAGCTACAAGCAGCGAGGCATTTTCGTTCCATTGTCCGGTTCTCTTAGCTGCATCACGTCCTGAGTGAAATAAACCTATGATAACATCGGGTTTCTCCTCTTTTTTGATTATATCAATCCATTTCTTCGCACATTCTTCCATGTCGTCAAAACGAAGCCCTGCCCATAGGTTTTCGGCAAGCCAAGCTGGAATAGCCGGAGTAATCATTCCAAGTATAGCGATTTTAACGCCATCTTTTTCTATGATTTTATAAGGAGGTAGATAGGTTTTGCCGGTTTTTGTGTCTATAACATTGGCGCCAAGTATTGGGAAATTGCATTGTTTTACCCAACGGTCGTAGACATTGTGCCCTGTTTCAATATCGTGATTGCCCATATTGCCGGCATCATATCGCATGAAATTCATTATGTCGGCGCATATATGTGTAGATGTCGTGTCAATGAAGTTATAGTAATATACAGTGGGTTGTCCCTGCAAGATATCTCCATTGTCAAGTAAGATGAGATTTTCCCCGAAAGTTTTTCGTTCTTGCTCAGCATAAGTATGAACGCGAGCCAAACTACCATTCCATGCCTTGCGATTAATAAAATCGTAAGGAAAGAAATTACCATGTATGTCGCTGGTTTGTAAAATCTTCAATTTTGTTGTAGGTGTCTCACTTGCCATCATTGATATAACAAAAGAAAGAATCGTTAAAACTAGAGAAAAACGTCTCATGATGATAACAATATTTAAAAATTAAAGTTAGAACGTAGTATATTATAATTTAATCGTTTTTTTGATGGTTTTCATCACGATGTCTTCCATTACCTGGTAGCCGGGTAGGGTGGGATGACAACGGTCGTTGGTGTATTTGTTGTCAAGAGCACCTTCGGGTGTAGCTAATGCCGAATAATAATCTACGTATGGGATCTTGTTCTTTTTCGCATAATCGTAAATCATTTTGTTTAGCTTCTTTATTTCTTCAGCCGGTTTTAGGTCTTTGCGCCAAGAAAAATAGTCACAAGGAAGAACACTACATAAAATGATCTTGATTTTATGAGCTTTTGCCAATTCCGACATTGAAATGATGTTGCCAAGAATATTTTCCAAAGATATTTTTTTGTTGTTCTCGGCAATATCATTAATACCCGCAAGAATGACAACGGCTTTAGGGTTTAGATTAATAACGTCTTGGCGAAAACGAACCAACATTTCGCTTGTTGTTTGACCGGAAATACCACGATCTAAAAAATTGTGTTTTGAGAAAAACTCCGGACTATTTTTTATCCAGAAATCGGTGATTGAATTGCCGTAAAAAACGGCGTTTGGTCTGCTTTTTATTGTATCATTAGCTTCGGCATAACGATAAAATTGTGCCCAATCGGTTTTTTTGCTTTGTGCGTTTAGATTAAAGCACAAAAGGCTAAGAACAATATAGAATAAGATTTTTTTCATGACAAATTTATAGAACTGTGATGTTATAGGATGTTTTAAATGACTCATTTGGCTCGAGGTGTAATACCCAATCACGATTGGAGAAATCACCTTCGTAGCCCACTCTATCGCAACGTCCGAACCATGGCTCAATGCAAACGAAAGGTGCATAGCCATTCTTCGCGGGAGACCATAAGCCAACAACTGGTGCATCAAAAGTTAAGCGTAGATATGGATACTCATTGGAGTCATGCAATGTGATGTTACCTGTTTGAGAGTCTTCCAGTATCAGCGCATCGTTGTTGAAAGTCTCTTTTGTGATAGGGATAATTCCCGGAATATCATATTTGATTTCTTTTACATCGTTACCAATGCACCCTTTTTCTGTTATAGTAGATAACTTATAATAGCGCTCAAATGGCAATAAATTGAAATAGCCTTGAATCTCCTTTTCGGGGTTAAAGTCTTTATAATAAAAAGCAGGGTGTGCCCCAATTTGGAAATGCATGACATCATTACCTGTGTTGATAACATTCCAAATCACTTTGACGGTGTTATCTTGAATTTCATAACCTATCTGAAGAATGAAATCGGCAGGATATTGCGCTTTTGTGTTTTCGTTGGACTGAAGTTGGAATAGGACCGAAGTGTCAGTCTTTTGTATCAAATCGAAATTCATGTCGCGAGCAAACCCATGTTGGCTCATTTGAAAGGATTTACCATTATAATTGTAATGGTTGTTCCACACACTGCCCACAATAGGAAAGAGTACCGGAGATTGACGTTTCCAGTAGGTTGGGTTACCTTGCCAAAGCATTTCTTCTCCTGTAGAAAGGTTTATTAGAGAAGAAAGTTCGGCTCCATGACTTTTTATTGAAATTTTGATATTGTTGTTCTGTATCGTTTCCATTTTGTTACGGCTCAATCCAGTCTCCGTTAGCTTTTATTAATTCAATAAGTTTAGGGATTGCGTCTTCTTGAGGAATGTTCTTTTCGATACATTCTTTGTTCTTATACAGGCTTATTTTGTTGGCTGCAGCACCCACGTAGCCATAGTCGGCATCGGCCATCTCTCCGGGACCATTTACGATGCATCCCATTATACCTATTTTCAAGTGTGTGAGGTGAGATGTTGCGGCTTTAATCTCCTGTACTGTCTTTTGAAGGTCAAAGAGAGTGCGTCCGCAACTTGGACAAGAAATGTATTCGGTTTTTGTGGTACGAAGACGAGCCGCTTGAAGTATCCCGAATTCATAACGAATGATGTCATCTATATTGGTATAATTAGGACATTCAAGCCATATTCCATCACGATATCCGTTTAGAAGCATGGTTCCGAAATCGGCTCCGGCTTTCACTTGAATCCATTCATTGTCGTTATCGGTGTAGCTGTTTAAAAGCACGACAGGAGCTGAAATGCCGGCTTTGTCAAGAGACTTGATGAAAGCCTCTTCACAACCACTCACATTCCCGTGAGCCGGAGCTACAATAAGCGCGATAGATTTGCTTTCTTTCAAGAAAGAAAGGCTTTCTACCGGTGTGCTTGTTGTAACCTTAAGCCATTTTAGCTTGGCTTGGCATGTTTTAAGCTCATCGCATTGTGATAGTTCAAAAAGAGGTGATGCGTTTTCGTAAGCACTGTTATATTTGTGTGCCGGAACAATATATTGATTGGTGTTATCTTCAATTGTTCCATCGGCAGAATAGAAATAGTCGGGTTGATATTTACCTTTTAATTGGCTTGGTAATGTTGATGATATAACAATAGGTTTATTGTTGCCTCCGATGTCGGAAATAGATGTCGATTTGCGTCGTTGAGGCTCAATAGGTTCATGAGTACAATCATCGCAACCCATAATAGGTTCTAATGAAACTCTTGATGTGATGTAATCAACAAGTTTTTTTGCTACCGGAACTTCAAGTTCGGGATCTTCACTGAGTGACACCCTGATGGTATCTCCTATACCTTCCGAAAGCAATGTACCTATACCAACGGCCGATTTTATGCGCCCATCTTCTCCATCGCCGGCTTCGGTAACACCCAAATGTAGTGGGAAGTGCATATTTTCGGCTTCCATAGCTTGTGCAAGTAAGCGAACAGTTTGAACCATCACAACGGTATTGGAAGACTTGATGGAAATTACAACGTTGGAGAAGTTCTCGGCAACGAATACACGAAGAAATTCCATAGCCGATTCTACCATACCTGCAGGAGTGTCACCATATTTGCTCATTATTCGGTCACTCAAGCTACCATGATTTACGCCAAGTCTTACAGCAGTATTATGCTCACGACATAATGCGATGAAAGGCACTAAAGCATCGTGAATCTTCTGTATCTCTTGAGCATATTCTTCATCGGTGAAATGAAGTTTTTTGAACGTACGCGCTACATCTACAAAATTTCCCGGATTGATACGCACCTTGTCGGTAACAGCGGCAGCTGCAAATGCTGCACGTGGATTGAAATGGATATCGGCAACAAGTGGAGTAGTATATCCTAAACTATGCAACGATTTGCGTATTACGCCGATGTTTTCGGCTTCACGCACTCCTTGAGCTGTGAGTCTCACAATATCGGCTCCTGCATCACATATGCGCTTGCATTGAGCAATACTGCCTTCGGTGTCCATTGTGGACGTTGAAGTCATGGATTGTAGTCGAATAGGAAAATCACTACCGAGTTTCACATTACCTATGGTAACAGTGGATGTTTTGCGTCGTGAGTAATTCATTAGTTTGTTTTGAATTTATATTCTACTTTCTTCAAATCTTCGTTGGCTTTTACGATTTTTTGAGCTAGAGAGGCCTTGAATGAAGCAAATTTTTTAGCTAATTCGGCATCGTTAAGGGCCAACATTTGAATAGCTAGTATTGCTGCATTTTGTCCGGCGTTGATACCAACTGTAGCAACAGGGATACCAGGAGGCATTTGTACGATAGCAAGCAATGCGTCCATGCCGTCAAGAGTGGAGTTGATAGGCAGACCGATAACAGGAAGAGTTGTCATTGCGGCAATTACCCCCGGTAGGTGAGCTGCCATACCGGCTGCTGCTATAATGACTTTTATACCACGAGCTTCGGCTCCACGAGCAAATTCTTCAACTTCGGCAGGTGTGCGGTGTGCACTTAATGCATTCATTTCAAATGGAATTTCCATTTCATCAAGCATCTTAGCTGTTTTTTCAAGAATAGGAAGGTCGCTAGTGCTTCCCATTATAATACTTACTATTGGTTTCATATATTGTTGGTTTTTTTATTGTGCAAAAAGTTTTATAGTAGTGTAAACACAAATAAATCCATTGATAAATCCGGCAATTATTTGCCAAAAAGTATGTTGGTTTTGATACATTCTTATTGTGCCCACAAGTCCGGTTAGGATTATTGTGATGCGCATAAGCCAAAATGTATTAAACGCTTCAAGCCCTTCAAAGTGAATATAGAAAAGAAGTGCCACAAGTCCTGCCATACCGGCACTATGAGCACTAATCTTCCATTTGAAATTTATCAGTGTGGATATAATGCAAGTGAGGGTCCCGCCTATTGCAAATGCAACCAGCCATAAAGGTGCATGTACATGGTTGAGGTAAAATGCTGAAGCTATATAACATGCAATTACAACTGTATATGGATATATACGTTCTTTGGGATCATTAAGATATCTGTCTTTGATAATCTTTAAATTGTGAAGAATGTTAATGAAAAACATTGGGATTACAAATGTAATACCAAAAACGACGAGCAAAACGGCAAGTCGAGTCCCCAAAGGTTGATAGCATATTATTGATACCCATAATGCGAGAAAAACGCCATAACTTGGAGCAAGCAATGGACTAAGTATATTAGCTAAAAATCTTGTAATGTGTTGCATCATAACTTTCTCACCGTATTACAGTTTATCATGTGTCTAACATATTTACAAAATTAAATCTCTTTGCGCAAACGTGCAACAGGAATGGAAAGTTTTTCGCGGTATTTGGCAATGGTGCGTCGTGCAATTTCATATCCTTTCTTTTTCATAATAGAGCAAAGTTGCTCGTCGGAATAGGGGCGACGCTTATTCTCGCCATCGATAACGTTTCTTAGAATGGTTAAAATTTCTCGTGAAGAAACTTCCTCGCCACTTTCATGTTGTAGCCCTTCGTTGAAGAAATATTTTAGAGGGAAAACACCCCATTGTGTGGTAACATATTTATTGACGGTAGCTCGAGATATTACCGAAAGGTCAAACCCGGTGTCTTCGGCAATATCTTTCAATATCATGGGCCGAATTTTCGTTTCATCTCCACTTAAAAAGAATTCACGTTGGCGCATGGTAATGCAACGCATTGTGCGGAAAAGGGTTTCTTGTCGTTGGCGTAACACCTTTATGAAATCATTGGCTTTTTCATATTTTAATTTAACCGCAGCAATAGCCTCCATTTCTTGACGTGATGCGGGTTTCTGTTTAGCATAGCTATTGTAAATGGTAGAGTAACTTTCTGCTATTTGAAGCTCAGGGATGTTGTTGAGCAGGGTAAGCATAATGTTTTCACCTTCTACTTCAACGTTGAAATCGGGAATGATTTGTTGAGCATGCGACTCATCGGCAATGCCGGTTATGGCGTTACCCGGTTTAGGGGTTAATGTGCGAATATCGGCAATGATTTCTTTCATCGTTTCATTGTCGATGTCAAGGACCGACATTATTTTGTCATAATGCTTCTTGGAGAACTCATCAAATAGTTCTTCAACAACGCGACATGATAACCGGCTGATAGGGTTATTGGTTTTGCGTTTTAACTGAAGTAGAAGACAATCTTGAAGGTCGAGAGCACCAACCCCGGCAGGATCCAATTCTTGTACCACGTGTAGCATGGCTTCAACTTCCTCTTCGGGAACATCTAGTCCGGTTTGAAACACGAGGTCGTCGGTTATAGCAAGAAGAGAACGGGATAAATATCCGTTATCGTCAATATTTCCGATAATATATTCTGCAATTCTCAGCTGTGTTTCATTAAGATTACGTTCATGGATTTGTTCCATGAGATAGTCTACCAACGAAGTCTCCGATATGATAATAGCATTCGGAATTTCGTCGTCGGCACTGCGATTGGATATATTAGTGCGATAATATGGTATGTCGTCTTCGTCGCGATAATCGGCCTGTTGTATATCTTCGGCAGTCTCGTTGAAGGTTTCGCCTTCTTCGTCTTTGTCAAGAGTGTTGATAGTGGCCTCTTCGTTAATTTCAAGCGCAGGATTGTCGTCGAGTTCACTACGAACTTTTTCTTCAATCTCAATACTGTTCATTTGCAACAATGGCACAAGTTGAAGTTGCAACGGGGATAATCGTTGCGTCAATTTTTGTTCTTGTGTCAGTGTTTGCTTTCCCATTCAAAATAATTTTTTACAAACTTACAGAGAAATATTGAAACCACCACATTTAAAACTGTAATATTTGTTATGAAAGTATCTTACAGATGTGTTTCAGGTTATTAAAACAAAAAAGCATTGGGGATTCCAATGC
>JAEIGA010011252.1_pt1 | contig 13582 bp, 10 predicted proteins | sample 9270691 | NCBI WGS metagenome assembly JAEIGA01 (sample SAMN17057246, study PRJNA624740) | gut metagenome | biome: biome; isolation source: fecal sample | host: Bos grunniens | place: China: Xizang | collected 2019
ACCGCCATCTGCGTTCAAGATGGTTCTGCCGGTATTGCGGTACTCAGCATTCTGCGCCCAAACTGCAGGCGCACCAACCAATGCAGCGGAGCCACTACCGGAGATGGCACCGGCAATGCCGTCGTGGAGTACCTCAAAGAACTTATCCTTCAATGCGCCTCCGATTTTCCCGTCATTCTCCTCAACGAGTGCCGCCCAATCGGACTGGCTGCCCATAATAATGGCATTGGATATGGTGTTGGAAATATTCGTGAGCATTTCCTCAGATGCTTCCACACCACCCTGTACCAGGAGTGATTTGATGAACTGGCCACGGACAGGATTGCTCATGTTCTTGATTTTCTGCAAATTTCCGATGGAGAGACTCTCAAAGGCCATCTCAGCAGCACCGGCTGTGGCAGCTCCCCAGATAATCTGCTCTTGGGATGCACCTGCTTCATACAGTCGCATTGCCTCATTCTCGGCGGCACCAGAGGCAAGCAAGGCTCCACCGAAGTTTCCTCCAATGCCCATAGCAAACATGGAATCAGCCATAGACATACCAGACTGGTACACATCTGCCAGGTCAAACCAATCCCAGCCGACCCCATCAAGGTCTGCTGCCGTAGCACCTCGGATTGTACTTGCATGACGAAGACTATCGTGCGACATGGAATAGGGATTGATTTCCTCGCCCCTGACGGTGTCAATTGTATCTCCCAAGAGGGCAACAGCACCACCAAGAACATTTTCAGGAACAGTCCAAAGGTTCATCATAGTCTTGCCGAACCAGCCGGAGTTTTCGTAAGAATTCTTCCACTTACCCTGCTCGTCCAGTACTCTTCTACGGTTCAGCTCAACTTCCATGTCACTCAGGTACTTGTAAGCCTTCTCCTGACTTTCGCCCAACAAGGTGTAGTAGATGCCAAGCTCTTCTTCTTTCAGGTATTCCCATGCACCGGTATAGCCTTCGTGCATAGTGGACTTCCAGATTCCATCCCTGTAACCATGTGTATCTGTAGCAACCTGTACACGTTCATCTTCGTCAGTATTAAAGTACAATCCAAGCTTGTCTGCTACCTTCGTCTGCTGAGCTACAGGGTTGTAATATGTATTGTTCTCATCAACGGCAAGCTCGTTGCCGAATGCATCACGATAAGTGCCTGTCGCATCATCCCACTTCCATGTCGAATTGTCGTTCATGACATCGGCCAGATCGATCTCTTCTCTGGTGGGATTTTTATAATTCCGATTAGCGGAGGTTGTGGAGAAATCAGCTCTCTGCGTGATGGGGTAGTAATCGTCTACCACCTTAGAACCGTAGTGCAGACCCTTCTCGTTATAGTTGCCTCGCTCATAGTTCGCCATCTCAGCAGCAAGTTCCTGGTCTTTCGCCTCGTACTTATGCATGATGGCAAACAACTCCGCAGGATTTGTCGTTGTTGCCAATTCTTTCTGCATCTCTGCCGGAAGATTGTCACGCTGTTTTTGGAGATCGCTATGCAAAGCCAGCCGTTTCTCAGGTGTGCTTCTCGCATAGTACCAGTTCCAGTCCTCCTCGTTATTGAAGCCGGAATACACATCGTAGACTTGCGATGCTTTGTCAATCGCAGATTGATTGATCTTAGCAAACCTTTGGGGATCTGCCGGGGAAAAGAGTTCACCACCAATGGTAACATAATCCTGCACTGACTTTTTGTACTCAAGCAACTCGTTCCTGTTGAGATAAGCACCCTGTCCAATCTTAGTGTCGTACTTATTTATGGTTTCACCAAGGCTTTTGAACAATTCAGGCCAGGTGGTTTTGATTCTTTCGCTTCTTGCATCCAACGCAGCCTGAATCTTACTGTCATGGGATTCCTGTCGAGCCTTTAACTCCTCGGATTCCTTTTCTTCGGAAGCAATTCTTTTTTCCCGTGCTTCCAAGGCAGCTTTTACCTTATAATTGTTATATGACATTTACACCAGCCCTCTCTTTTATCAATGTCCCATCTGACCGCCCCTGGCTCCTCTAGATGCAGCATCTACCATATTTTGCGGAATCACACCTGCTGCGGTAAGCTGTGCCAGTTCAAATTCTGCGGTAGATTTACCTTTGCTAGTACGGAGTGCAGAGAAGTATCCTTCCCAATCTGTGGCATCAAAAGTCTTAAAGATTTCATGCTGCGTTGCGTTGCCAGTGCCTGTATCTGTCAGGTTCGTGTTGTAGGCAGGGTTTTTAGGATTGCCCATATAAGTTCCCGGCTTTTTTACAGTAGATGTTGTGGTTTTTGTGGTAGTGCCACCACCGCCACCGGAACCACTGCTCTTGCTCTTAGTAAGAGCCATCTGCTCATTATATTGGCGAACACCCTCGTCAAAGGTCTTCTGCCACTGCTGGTCACCGATCTTGTCACGCTCCATCTGGTAGTCCAGACCAAGCTTATCCATGTATCTGCCGTAGTCCAGCTCAGCCTGATATCTGGCCTCGTCCTGAGCCAGTCCCAGTTCGGTGTAGTAGTTGGTCAGCTGATCCATGTATCTGCCGTACTCCTGGTCCTCCATACCGGCCATAAGGGAAGCCTGGTCATACAGTGCCTGTCCCTCCTGGTTGTACTGGTTCAGTGCCATCTGATACAGTTCCGGTACCTTGTCATTGAGCCCCTTAAGATGCTCCTGATAGGCCTGCTGACCTACGCTCTGTGCATAGGAATTGCCATAACCACCGGTCATTGCTGCCGCCTTGCCCATGGTATCCATCATCGCCATCTGACCCTGGTTAATGTACTGATCCTTCATCTGCTGATACAGGGCATCACCATTCAGATCATATTGGAACTGCTCACGGTTCAGGATCTGTGCAATGGTGTCCTTCAGCTGACCCTCCCAGGTAGACTGATATGCCCCCGGTTTCTGTGCAAGCTGCTGCTGCAAAAGTGCATCTGCCTGTGTAACGGTATCACTGGGTTTGTATGCCGGGTACTTAGGCTCCGCAGGTGCAGCAGCACTGGAACTGGAACCACCGGAAGCTGTGCTTGCCTTGGTCAGTGCGCCCCAAGTGTTGGTGCCGACAATGCCATCCACAGACAGACCATTCTTCTGCTGATAGTCTTTTACGGCAGCCTGGGTCTTTGCGCCAAAATCGCCATCAACAGAAAGGTTATAGCCATTGTTATTGAGCAGCTTCTGAAGTTCAGTTACACCGCTGCCCTTGGAACCGTAACTGACTTGACCGTAATTAGCCATATTATTTCCTCCTTATAAAATCTCAATGGGATCTGCTGATATCACTGTGAGCTTACCATCCGCTACCCTGGGAAGCATCATATCCAGCACACCTGGAGCACCATCTCTAAAGCGTGCGCTATCATCAGCATTCATGCATACTACTCCACCTGCACTTCCTACATGACCCACTATGAACATAGGCCCAAATTCATGACCACCGAACAGGATGAAGGTTTGGTATTCTTCCCCTGTACCTTCCCAGTCATCGAACTTGGTCTTAATGAGGATATATTCCCCGGTGACCTGCTTGGTGTGAATGTATAATCCATTGATACCTTCCGGGAATATGCCTTTCCACGCAGAATAGAAGGTGTAGTCACCTATATTGTCCGGGCAGTATGTACCTACCGACACCTTCTTACCACCGGCACCAAGATGCAGGGCAACATCCTCCGTGGGGATCTCAAAGGTCTTGATGTCGAATTCACCGATGTCATCAATGGCTTTGATCTGAACGGTATAGGCTGTCTTATTGTCGAATTCCACACCGGGGATCAGTGCGTTATACACATCCGTTGTGGCATCCTTGGGAATCAGGTCGTTCCACAAGTGGGTGGCATCATTCCAGATGTTGGATGCAGGCTTCCGTCTCCACTGCAATGCACACTGGTTTTTGCCATCGACACCGTAGTAGGATCTCTTTGCCTTCACCCACACGGAGGTGCTTTTGTTGACCCTCTTGCCGTTGCCATCACTTCGGTAGCACTGGATTGCATTCTCGCCCTCCAGGGTAGCCACCAAAGGTTTTGCGTAAGCAATTACATGAAGTGTCTGATCGTCCTTATTGTAAAAGCCACGCTCATCAGCACCCCAGCCGGTGATGGAAATATCCCCGGTGCCACGTATGACATTCGTTTTAAACGGACTGGAAGAGTAGGTTCTTCCTTCAAACTCTACATAGGAGCTTTGAATTCCGGCACCGTACTTGCCCTCTGCCTCAAGGATTACATTTACCCTGGATTTGCCCTGGATGTACAGGTCCTTAAACTTTTCAGAAAGAGAACCATTGTCCACCCAAACATCGTACAAGTCGACATCCGGCTTTGTGGCTGCACTCTCCACCATGATGAACTTCTTGTCACGGTAGTCTGCGTCTACGGTATCGCCTATGTGGGTATACACGCCCACTCTTATGGTGCAGTCCTTACCGGGACAGCAGTTCCTGAGTTGTTCTCGCTCATCGTCTGTAATCGCCCAGGTGTACTTGCCGTTGGCATCAAGAGAAATACCGTTGCGGACACACAGGTGATCCCCTACAGGGTTAGGTTCCAGCCAAACATCCATAGGAAAGCCACCGGGATTGCTGATGGTGATGCTGGGATTCTGCTGGTCAGTAAAGTCCGCTGATGCCGTGATGGTTGCTTTCCGGGGGATCTGCTGCAGACTAAAGCTTCCACCATTGGAAGAATAATTGTGATTGGAGTACAGCCACCCGGTAAAGCTGGAGATACTGAAACTCTTTGTGCCATCAGAACCGTGGGCGATATCCAATGTTCCGGATGCGATTGTGTGATTTCCTTTTGAGAAATTGGAATAGGTACCGCCGCCGTATACCTGAACACCATTGATGGTAAATGCCGACATCCGAATGGCATTTGAATAGAAACTGTGGCCACAGCTCACACCACAGGCCCAGCTGATTTTGGTCTTGTTGCCCGGAATATCCTGGCTCACCTGATTCCACTCCACCCAGAAGAAGGATTCATATGTGGTATTTGTAACAATTCTCGGCATATCTCATCCTCCTATCCAATCCATGTAAAGGCCAGTCCATCACTGGTGTCTGTCTTATAACCGCCCAACTGGATCTCACCCAAGAAAACAGCCTTTCCGTTTACATAAAGGCAACCGGCACCGATATAGGCAACCTCATCATCGTTGTTATCGAAGAAGGACAGCCGGTCAGCTGTAAACCGTGCATATTTCCGGAAAGCACCCTCGGAATTTGTCTCGCCCACCTCTATACCATAGACAGCACTGCCGTTACCGCTATATCCCAACAGGCCACGCCTGATATAGGCATTGGTGGTGCGCACATCCTCCTCCAATTTACCAAGGGAACCGGATATCGTCTGGATATTGGTAAAACTCTCCGTAACACCCTTGGAATTTTCCAACACCTTTCGGTTGGTCTCCTCTATGTATGTGCCGAAGTCCGATTCCGCAAAGTATTTCCCATTGAAGTCGGAGAAGATGGTGTCCTCATAGGCTTCAACGATATCCGCAGACTTGATGATCAGGGCCTTAATGGAATTGAAAGTGTCCTCTGCCTCCTTGGAGGAAGCAGCCATACCCTGCCGCACCACCACAGCAGGAGAAGTATTCCCTCGCTGGGAATCCTCCACCGTATTCAGTGCCCAGTTCAGCTGCTCCACCAGCTGATGCATATAGGTTCGCATTTGCGCCAGCTGTTCCGCAGGTGTCTCACCTGTAATATTCGGGAATCTTATGTCAATATTCACGACAACTCACTCCCCTGCTCAATGGTTTTGGTAATGGAATAGATCTTCGTGACACCTACGCCTTCAATGCGCAGCCTCATGTGGTCACACCGCCTGGGCCGGATGGGCAGCGAAAAGCTCCGCAGGTGTTCACCAGTCAGGGTACACAGCTGCTCCCACTCGTCACTATAGTCATACTGGGCATAGAACCTGACCTCTGCACCGATCTCCATAGACATCCGCACCGTCAGTCGGGAAATGTACTTCATATCCGGGGAGGACAGACCGATATCGCCGGTCTCCACCATCCATTCCACAGGCTCGGTACCATAAGTGCCGCCAGTACCACGCATGGTGATGATCTTATTGCCGTCAACGATGGCATATAGCTCTCCGTCACAGGAGCAGAAAGCAGACACATGAAGGTCATCGTCTTCCTTGTGCCACATACTCTTTGCCACATCGAAAACAAATAGGTTGTAATCCCCGTTAACCCCTTTCTCCATGGAAATGTAGTATTTATTCCCACAAGCACCGCCCACAGAATCGCCGTATACCTCGTTACCCAGCGCATAGGATATCTCAACAGGGAGCGACCCATCGTAGGCACATACGCCACTGCGGCCCTTGTAGAACAGTGTAGTATTCACAATGGCAAGGCTCTTGTGGCAACCTTTCTGCACACCGCCGCAGGCTGTTGTCTGGATCTGGAAATTTGCCGGGTAGTTGCCGTAGACCTTGTGCATGTAATTCTCTTTGAAGAAAATGGGATAACCCAGATGGGTAATGGCACCGGTAAACTGTCCGTCTGTGCCGATGGATGCCGCCCAGCTGTCCGTGGAGATACCCATATAGCAGCTCCAGTTCTTAAAATCACCCAGCTTGGAGCAATATATCTCGTTGACTACCTCACCATTGGCAGCAATACCATAGTGGCAGCCCCACAGTCGGTTACCGGACTCAATGATGAAGTCCATAATCGGCATGGTTCTTTCAATTTGCAGGTACGATTCATAAGTCACTGCCTCGTCCAAAAGACCAACAATGACAATATAATCATTGGTACCTTCTGCTCTTTCATCATTGCCGGGATCATGGTACACATCCCACAGAGGGAACATCTGGCCATCCAGCTCCTTCAGCTGGTTCACATTCTCCGGGAAACCGGTGATCTTAACGGCATCGTACTGATTAAACGGTGCCGCAATGCCAGGTGCAGATATCTTGATGTAGGTGGTTGCAATCTGTGCCCATACTGCGCTGGTCTCAGAATACTGTTTCAGAGCGTGTGGCGTAGAGGAAGTATCGATCCACAGCGGTGTATCTTTGGGGTTCTCAGGTGGTGCATCACCCTTGACAACACCGGTATACACGCTTCCGTCAACCTTGCACATCTCATAGGAGGCATTGACCACCTGGTTCTCCACACCGGGGAAGAATGCCTCGACATTGCCGTAGCTATCGTCCTGAGTATTGACCCACTTTTTATCCGGCATGATGATGATGTAAGCACCCATGGAGATCATCTGTTTCGGGTGACCGTCGTGCCTCAGTATAAGCCCAGTCACCGGCTCCTCATTGATGTATAATGTTCCACCATCAATATGGCAAAGGGCATCCTTGGCGATCATGCCGGTGTACTGGCCACCTTCAACATACACGCCTCTTTGCCCCCTGGGAGAAAGCACAGGATAATAGTCTGAGGTCATATTCTTCATGTCAAAGAATTCCCCATCCCCGATCCGCAGGTTATGGTTGTAGCCCTTAAAGCTATCCACCATCTGCCGGCTGTTCTGCTTTGTATAAAGTCTGGGATATTTCATCCTGCATCCCTCCTTAGAACAGGAATCGCTTGCCATGGCTCACCGGCATGTTGCGCTGATTGTAGTGGTCTGCATAAGTCTGGAATGCCGTATTAAACAGCATAATGGCATTGTTATAGCCCTCGTATTCGTGGTTGTGGTAGTCGATCTGAGCCTCCATAAACCGCAGATACAACTCATCAAAGGGAGCCGGAACCAGCAGTTCTGTCTGATGGTCTGTGTCCTCGTTGTAGCCGGTGAAGGAAACAGTATCGCCCCCCTCATGGGTATCAATGATCTGCTTTTTAACCATGCTATCTACCCGGGACAACCACTCTATTTTCTCAGGCTGGTTATAGGTGTTGGCCTTCAGCGCATCCAGCCTGTTAATTGCCTCGATAATCTTCACTTAAATTCCCTCCTATCCAAAAAAGGGGAGCAGTGAAGCTCCCCTCTGTTACTTGGATGCTTCTGCCAGCATCTTGTCTACATGTTTGTCCTGGGTCTCCACAGCCCTCTGGGATCTTTTGAATTCCTCCGCAATGAACTTGGGCACCTTGGAGGTCTTACCCTTGGGCAGCAGATAATTCACGCCGTTGACGGAAATCAGCAGGTTGGGCTCATCATTGGCATTGCCTTTGGGCACGTAGATCTCCACACGCTCATTATCGGGCACATTGGGGGCTTCCAGCTTAGCCTTGGCAGCGGCAGCCTTCTCAGCCTGTGCCTTCAGAGCTTCCAGCTCAGCCTTGAGCGCTTCATTCTCAGCCTTCAGGGCTTCATCTGCACCGGTGTTGGGAGTGACGGCAGTGTCGGGGGCCTTGGAAGTCTTGGTCTCGTTATTTTTGTTACTCATAGTAAATTCCTCCTGATAAATGAGAGGGGCAGGGCCGGTAGCCTTGCCCCTCGTGGTAGCTTAGTTGACCTCGTCAGTTGCGCTGAAGCTGGAACAGCTCATGATACGCATCACACGCTCGGTGTACAGCACGGTAGCACCGTTGGTCTCGAGCTTGTAGCCAATGGTGGAGAACTGGTTCAGAGGACCGCCAGCCTGGGCCTTGTCCTTGATGATCATCTCCAGTGCGGCACCTTCGGGATCGATGATGCCGAAAGCATCCTTACCGAACATATAGGTAGCATAAGTCACGCCACCGGCCTTGTTCTTGTAGTCAGTACCGCCCAGGACGGGAGCAAAGACATTCTCGATGAAGCGGCAGCCGTGGAGCTCACCGATCTCACCGTTGAAGATCTCACCGGGAGCGCCGTACTTGTGGGCCTCCAACCATTCCTTGCTCTTACGCAGATCGTAAGCCACAGAGGGGTGGATGACTGCGTAATACTTGCCGCCGATGGTGGGCACCTTGTTCTTCTTCATGATGGTGACGCCCTTGGCAATGCTGTCCGAGGTCAGGACACTCATGGTCTCAGCGGTTGCCTCCATGGTAGCACAGCTGGTGGGGGTACTGACCACAGCACCGGTTGCAACGGTGATATTGTCACAGTACAGCACATTGGTGTTCACCAGCAGCGCATCACGGATCAGGGTCTCCTGAGTCTCAGCAGCAGAAGCACCCATTTCCTCAGTGGCACCCAGGATGGTGTCATCGTAGGCATGCAGCTCCAGCTTGTCGGAGATGGCAGCGTAGGTACCGTACTGGTTGATGGTGCCGGTCTTGGAGCTCATGCCGAACTTCTGACCGTCAGGAATCACACCTTCCTTCAGCTCAGTGGCCTTAGCGAAGGTGTTCCATCTGCGCCATTCCACAGTAGTACCGTTGCCCTGGGGCAGGGGCTGCTTCTTGGCGAACTGAGCATAGAACATTTCTACACGGGCATTCTCCAGAAGCTCCGTATCGTAGAAGGTCTTCAGCTCACCGGACATGGCGTTGGTGGCCTCGGCAGCACCGGTATACGCATTGACGCTACCGGTGGTGGTGTTGACAACGCTGCCTGCGTCAGCAAACAGCTGCAGGTTCATGGCAATAGCCATCAGATTGCTAATAAGCTTTTTCATAGTTATTTCTCCTTCCAAAAAATGATGAATTCAGAGGGAGAAAACTCCGCAGTTACACTTGACCGGGATAGATTTTCTCCCCGGAACGAATCCGCCTTTTCAGATCTTCTCTCTGCTCACGGCTTGCGTTCCTGTAATCGAATGTAGTCACGGAAGGTGCCTGACCGGATGTGCCGGCCTCACTGGGACGGCGGTTGCCGGACTGAATATCGTTGGAGATCTTCTTCGCTACCGTCTGCGCTGTCACCTGCATGGCAGCTGACTGAAGCTCCTTGCGATGTACGGCATAGTACGCATCCTCAACACTGAGGCCCACATTGGGGGAAGTCATTCTGGCAAAGGTAGGGTTCTGCAGTTCAGTACGGAGATCGAAGTTAGGAAATACCTGCTTCATTGCCTGGCCCTGCTGCTCCAGCTTCATAATATGATTCTGGAATTTCTGCTCTTCAAGGGTACGCTGCTGTCGCCTGGTATCCAAATCCATCTGTACACGCTTCTTAGCCGTTTCCAAAGAGGTGCCGTCTTTCAGTGCAACCTCCTCATAGTAGGAATTGGCATCATCGATAGCCTTGGCAATCGCATCGTAGTCGATGTTAGCCGGGTCTTGACCCAGCTGTAATGCCAGTGCTTCCAAAGACGGATTCAGCTTACCCAGCGCCTCCTCGGCCTGCTTGGCAGTTTTCAGGCGTTTCTGCATGGTTTCCTGCATCTTCTGGTTGTACTCCGGGTCTGCCATGATCTCCTCCCAACTCATACGGCTGGGGGCATCGGTCTTCTGTTCTTCCGTGGGGTTATCAGCAGCGGCGGCCTGCTCCGGCTTAGTCTCCTGTCCGGGGCTCTGCTCAGCTGCGGCAGGCTTCGGTGCAGGAGTATTCAGCTTATACGCCCTGTTTTTTCTGATCTTATCTGCCGGAACACCCAATTCCAGCAGTCTCTGGTGCCCGGCGTCGGCACTTTCTGCGCCCGTTGCGGCCCCTTCTCCACCGCCATCCCCGGCACCTTCACCGGCAAACAGCTGCAGATTGAGCCATTTTTCATTAAACATGAGTAAATCCTCCGATATAATCTGCCGCTATAGGGGCGGCGAGTCCCATATATACCAATTTCGTGAAGCCACGAAAATGATTTAGAAATGAGGGCCGGATTTTCACCGGCGCAGATTCCGAGGGTAGTGTGACCGCACATCTGCCGTGACCCATCTTATCTACAAAGGGGTGATGGTGCTACCAGAGAGACTTGAACTCCCGACCAACTGATTAAAAGCCAGCTGCTCTCCCAACTGAGCTATGGTAGCGTGTCACCGGTGTACTCAGGCCGCCCACCGGCAGGCGGCACAAAAAAAGGAGATGAAGTAATGACACCTACACTATAATCCATTTCATGCAGTTTTCTCTATCCCACCACTATGCACGAATTTCATATTTTACAAAATCCGGATAATCGTGGGCCAAAAGTTCAAAACCAATGCAAATACTGTCAAACACCAGGGTGACAGATGCCTTCAGATTATGACGGGGTTTGCAGCTGATCTCTGTGTCCCCCTCGTCCATCCTCATAATAGGCTCCCTTACCTGCCCACAGTCTGCCATATTGGCCACATTGGCCGCCAGCGTATAGGCAAGCATGGAGGCAGAGGCACACACAAGATCATGCCCATGCTCTGCTGATCCTGCATGTCCGGTCACAGTCAGCCGGTTATACTTGCGATAATAAGTCACCTGAATCATTTATTACCCTCCTTCGCTACCACACTGCCGCCGTCAGGCTGTGAGGCTGCATTGGACCGGCTTCTGGCATTTTCCACGATGCCGTGTTCCTTTTTCTCAAGTCCTGAGATGTTGTCACCCTGCACCAGCTTGGCATTGCCGCCACCCACAGGAGCAGTGGCACCACCACCCAAATACTGCATATAATCCGGTGCGATCATTTCCACCGCACCCGGTTCATACTTCTGCGCCATCAGCATGGCAATCTGCAGGTACTGTATCAGCTTCTGATATATGGTCCCCATTTGAGCGACCCTCTGCATAATGGTTTCTTTCCCGTCAAAATCCATCAGCTCCAGGCACAGCAGGGTCTGATCTGTCATGGCGGGATTAAAAAATCCCATCTTAAAGAACTGCAGTGCCAGTTCATTCTGTGATACTTTGGTGTACACATTCTTTTTCTGCGCAGACACTTTGATATCAAACACCGGCAGCCGGAAGCCCATATCCTGCCCAAAGTCATTGCCCTGGTGCTGGGGCTGGATGCCGCCATTGGTGTAGCTGACATACTGCTGCATGCCATACTCACCCAAAATACGGAACTGCCGGGGCATATTGTAGAACTGCCGGATCAGCTCAATGCAAAGGTCTACGATCTGCGTATAAGCTCTGTAGGCGCTCTTTGTGCTGTCTTTACTGCCCTTGCCTGATGCCTCCTGAAGAGCCGCAATTGCAGAAGCAGCCGTCACTCCGGAGGATGCATTACCGGTGCTGGTCTCTGTGTTTCCGCTGGTCTCTCTCAGCTCCTGAATGGTGCGATCCAGCACAGCAATGTAGTTGCCATCCAGACTGTTATGATCAATCCGTCTCAGTGTGGCCTCATCCACATTACCGCTGACCTTTACAATGGGATTATTCAGATCCAGGAACTGTTCCTCGTTCACATTGCCATCCACACGGGAGAAGTACCGGGGAATGGCACCGGTCATGGCATTCTTTACAAAGCTGGTGTTCAGCAGGTCGATGACAGTCTGAGGATTGCGGCAAATATCCACATAGCCGTAGCCGCAGGGACTGCCCTCAATGGGATAAAGGGCATCGAATACATACGGATACCGGCCATGGTCATAAAGGCCGGTAATCGCCATGGGAAGCTTTACCTGCCCGGTCATCTGATCCATAATCGGCTGGACGTCATTCTCTGTGGCATAAAGGACCTGATCGCCCACGAACTTACAGTATTGCAAGGTTTTCTTTCCATTCACGAACTTGTGGTAATAGACCTCTACAATCGTGTGCTTGTTCTCCGTATCCACATGATCGTCATACAGGAACCTGGTGCTCAAAAAGGACTTACCCTTCACCTTGTCCCGAAGCTGGGGATACTGCTGCTCCAGCACATCCTTGTCGCAAAGCTCTGTGTGGAAGAAGTACCGGCTGCGCTGGATGTCTGTCACACCCGGCTCCCAGTAAATATTCAGCAGATTCACACGCTCCACGCTGATATCACCAAGGCCGTTAAGCTTGCCCTGATCCCAAACAACCTTGTACACACCGGTGCCGGTCTTCAGCTTCTGCCACATAGCATCCGAATAGGTAGTTTCGAAGCTGTTCTGCTCCAGCACACAGGGAACAATGGCACTGAGCATCTTAGCCTCGCCCTTGTCCGCTTCCTCACGGGGCAGGATGTTAGGCTCCGGATATGCCTCCATAGCATCAGCATGCTTACTGACGATCACATTGTGAAGCCACCCAGACACACTGGTAAAGCCACCGTCACTGCCAATACCGGAAACCTTCTGCTCCTCCTGGGTATTTCTCAGCTTCCACCAGTTTTCACTGGTCACAATGCGATTTTCCGTCTTAGCCTTACCGGCCTTGTACTTCTGAAGCACCTGCATGAAATTCTTCAGCTGCTCCTCACCGATGGGCTGCACACCGGCAGTATTCATAGCCTCCGGTGCAGCTGTTTCCTTGGTCTTGATCTCATCCATTTGTATATTCCTCCTAATAATAGCCATTACGGCGTTGTTTCTCAGTAAACTGGTTCAGCGGATCGGACACAATGGGCTTATGCTCCACGGGGATAATAGGCTCAATCGGTCTCGACATGCACATATACCGCACCTCATCCGGGCAGTGATCCTCCAGCTTCGTGTTCAGATCCTCCGGATGGGTCTCGGAGTACATCATCAGCGGCATGGTTCGGATAAAAGCCTTGCAGTTGTTAAAGACATACATCCGGGAATAGCCGTTTTCATCAAACTGTAGCCGGTAATGCACCTGCATCCAGCCGGGTATCCGGTTATTGTCTCCGGGGCTAAAGTAAATGCCATACCTGGCCGCTGTCTCTGCGATGCTCTCACCCCGGCT
>JAEIGA010011253.1_pt1 | contig 13582 bp, 13 predicted proteins | sample 9270691 | NCBI WGS metagenome assembly JAEIGA01 (sample SAMN17057246, study PRJNA624740) | gut metagenome | biome: biome; isolation source: fecal sample | host: Bos grunniens | place: China: Xizang | collected 2019
GGTTTCGTACAATCTAAGGTCCGGAGTACGCAGATGTCGCCGGATCAAAGAGGTATTGGTCCGCACCGTTTCCACGAAGGCATCCTTAGGACCTTTCGTAGTGTGTTCCAGCTCCGGACCGGACATGCCCCGTTTTTCTCCGGTCTTTACTTCAAAAGCAATGGCACCGATACTGGGAAACAGCACAACACAGAATCCGTTGACCAGCATCATTGCCACTTGATTCAGATCCTGACAGGGCCGTGCCACAGAATTTACCACTACAGCATACAGTGCCTTTTGATACAGTTCCTCCATCGTCCCGTCGGACAATTCCCTTAGCAAAGGTTGAATGACATATTCAGAAGTATCCGCCCCGGAGGTTAGCCCATCAATGGCATAAATATGGATCGTGTGCCCTCCGCAGAGCAGTTCTCTGGCATTAAAATCTGCCGCATCACGAAAAATATTTCGGATATTAGTGTTGGTCATCTCCCCGCGGTACTTTTGCGCTCCCATTTTCTCCCTACCTTCCTCGTTCTGCCATCTATTTTTCCGCAAATACACACAGAATATGCGCTTTCCATTTGCATTTCATATATATAAATGGTATAATAATATATTATGATTATGGAGGTGCACACTATGGCACGGATCAACGGAATCAAAAAGCTGACAGACAATCGTTTTTTGAACCTGTATGAGCTGGAAGCCCAGTTCCGGGATGGCTCCCGGGCGCCATACTATGTAGCCTCCCGCCGCAAAAGCGTAGACACCATCAAAGCCAGCACCCATGACAACTGCCCTGACGGTGTGATTCTCTATGGTGTTCACGGCGAAAAGCGGGACAAAGTGGTGCTGATCCGCCAATATCGCTACCCCATTGACGGCTATGTGTATGAATTTCCCGCCGGTTTGGTAGAACCGGGTGAGGACATGCTGGAAGCCGGTATTCGTGAAATGAAAGAGGAAACCGGTCTTACCTTCCGGCCCATCGCCGCTACCGAGCCCTATTTCATGTCTGTTGGTATGACGGACGAAAGCTGCGGCTACATTTTTGGCTATTGCAGCGGCGAACCCACCAATTCCAACCAGGAAGGCTCGGAAGACATTGAAGTCATTCTGGCAGACCGGACAGAATGCCGCCGCATTCTAAAGGAAGAGCAGGTCGCTATGCCCTGCGCACCCATGCTGATGCATTTTATTGCCAGAGAGGATGATCCCCTTGCCTTTCTAGCGGAGGGTTCAAAATGAATATCGCAGAGTTAGAAAAGCAATTGACCCAGATCATTCGTAGACGCCGCATAATTCTAACAGCTGTCACGATATTGTCATTCGCTGTATTTGTCGGCAGCTGGTGGTTGTACGAAGCCACCAAAGAAGTGATCCAAAATCCCATCATTATCGACGGCATTGAGGTCCATCCCGGTTTTGCACATACCAAATACAATGATACCTATATTGCTCCGCTGATAGTTGGATTGATGGGTGCTACAACGGCAGCATCCTTTTTGTTCAGCGATTTTCTGACTGTACGTTTCCGGACGGTCACCAAAAATGGACACAGCCTTACCGTTTATCGGGGTTTTCTCCATAGTATCGTCTATGTGAACGGAAAAGAACAGGGCCGAATCGGGCCATTTACTTACACCCATGTGGTAGAAGTGTGGCTGCCGGACAAGACTCGGGCCACAGTTTCCTTCTCCCGGACGATCTGGTATTTGGCCCACATTTCTTTCTCAGATCAGACAACTTCCATACAACTTGATTAAGTACGATTAGAGGTTTCATTATGTCCCACACCATCGCTGCCGTTTCTACCGGCAATGTTATTTCCGCCATCGGCATCATCCGCCTGACCGGTGACGATGCCATCACCATTGCTGAGGAAGTCTTTACCTTAAATAATGGGAAGCCCCTCTCTTCTGCCCCGGACCGAAAACTGGTACTGGGCGGTTTGAAGGACAAGCAGGGCCGCATCATCGATTCCTGTTGCGCCATTCTCTCCCGGGGGCCCCATTCCTACACCGGAGAGAACACGGTGGAATTCCATTGTCATGGTTCTCCCGCCGTTCTGGCCGCAGGCCTGGAAAGCCTGTACCTGGCCGGTGCCCGTCCCGCAGGCCGTGGTGAATTCACAAAACGGGCATTCCTCAACGGCAAATTGGATCTGACCCAGGCGGAAGCGGTCATTGACCTCATTGAAGCCGACTCTGCCGAAGCCGCCGCCAATGCCGCCGGTCAGGTGGAAGGCAAGCTGCAGAAGCAGCTTGCGCCCATTTACCAGGATCTTGTGGATCTTTGCAGCCATTTCCATGCCGTGCTGGACTATCCCGACGAGGATATCGAAGATTTTGGTCTTTCCTCTTACGAAGGCATTCTCCGCAGCAACGGCAAGAAGCTGGATGTCATTCTAAAAACCTACAACCAAGGTCGCATTCTCCGTTCCGGTGTCGCCGCAGCCATCGTTGGCAAACCCAATGTTGGCAAATCCAGCCTGCTGAACGCGCTGGCCGGTTATGACCGCTGCATTGTCACCGACATTCCCGGCACCACCCGGGATACTGTGGAAGAAGTGGTAAAAGTCGGCTCCGTGAAATTGCGGCTCATCGACACTGCAGGAATCCGGGACACGGAAGACACCGTGGAAGCCATTGGTGTCAAACGCAGTAAAGCCGCTGTGGATAACGCGGATATGGTGATCTTCGTCTGTGACGGCAGCCAGCCATTAACAGAAGAAGACGAAGCCATCATAGATCTGTGCTGTGAACGGGAGAATGCCGTAGCACTCATCAACAAGGCCGATTTGGGTCAGGTCGTTGCCCCAAGTGACCTTCCTTTTATGAATATCATCGAGATATGCGCCACCACCGGCGATGGTCTGGATCTCTTTGCCGACTTGGTAGACACGCTGTTCGCCGGCGAAATTCCCTGCGACGGTTCCATCCTCACCAATGCCCGGCAGCATGATGCCATCCGCCGTGCTGCTGACGCCATCGACCGTGCGCTGCATGGTCTGCATCTGGGCCTGACTCCCGATGCTGTGCTCACCGACGTGGAAGAAGCTATGCTCTCCATGGGTGAAGTTACCGGTGCCACCGTCCGAGAAGATATCACCGCAAGAATTTTCGAGCGCTTCTGCGTAGGAAAATAAGAGGTTACCTATGATTTATCTTGACAATTCCGCTACCACCAAGCCTTGCCCTGAGGCGGTGGAAGCTATGACTTCCGCCCTTACTGAAGGCTGGGCAAATCCCAGCGCTCTTTACTCCTTCGGCATCGATGCCGCTCATACCCTTCGCACTGCCCGCACCGCTGTGGCAAAGGCGCTGGGGGCGGAGCCGGATCGGGTATTCTTCACCTCCGGTGGCACAGAGGCAGACAACTGGGCCATTTACGGCACGGTCAAGCGCCTGGGCAAGCGTGGCAAGCACATCGTCACCACTGCTATTGAGCATCATGCCGTCTTAAACTGCATGAAGGACCTGGAAAACCAGGGTTTTGAAGTCACCTATCTCCAGCCCGACCATCTGGGTAACATTTCTCTGCAGGACGTAAAAGATGCCTTACGGAAGGACACTATTTTGGTTTCCATCATGATGGTCAACAACGAAGTCGGCTCTGTCATGCCCATCGAAAAGATGGCAAAGCTGACCCACAAGCTCTGCCCAGATGCCATTTTCCATACCGATGCCGTCCAAGGGTTCCTGAAAGTCCCCTTTGCCGCAAAAAACCTGGGCGCAGACCTTATTTCCATCTCCTCCCACAAGATCCACGGTCCAAAGGGTGCCGGTGCCCTGTACGTCAGTCCCCGGCTCAAATCCTTCCCTGCCCTGCTTTTAGGGGGCGGTCAGGAGGGAGGCTACCGAAGCGGAACAGAGGGAACTCCTGCCATCTTGGGTTTTGCCGCGGCCGCTACCACCATCGCGGCCAACTTCCGGGCGGATATTTCCCGGGAAAGGGAATTGCTGAATGGATTGGTTGATAAGTTATGTAAACTTCCAGAAGTCACCATCAACGGTGCCCACGATGCACCTCACATTCTCTCCCTTTCCATTCCTGGCGTACCCACTCAGAATTCGCTGAATGTACTGCAGGATGCCGGCATCTGCGTATCCGCCGGCTCTGCCTGCGCCAAGGGTCACCGCAGCCACACCTTAACCGCCATGCGCCTTTCCCCGGAAACCATGGATGCCTCCTTCCGCATCTCGTTGTGCAAGGACACCACAGAGGAAGAATTAGATCGTCTGGTGCAGGTGATTCAAGACAACATCATCCCCCGTTTCTGTCATTAACGCACAATCGCCTCCCTGTTGGGAGGCGTTTTCTTTTGTAAAGTCAGAGCGCCAAATAGCCCATTCCCATCAGCACACAGACCGTCAGGAAAATGGTCACCATAGAACCCACACTGGTCCAAACCACCAGTTGCGCAGCCAATTGCTCATCATTGTCCATTTCCGCTGCCATAACCGCACTTGACACTGCCACCGGAGAACCAAACTGGGCGATCAGCGCCGCATACTCCGCATTTCCGCAATGCAGCAGCTGCGTATTCTGGCACAGCAGTACCGCGCCGGTAATGCCGATGAGGGGTGCGATCACGATGCGGCAAAGCGTACTGACCAAAATCTCCTTCTTAAGTCCCTTCACCGCAGAAAATTCGCATTGACCGCCCAAAACCACCAAAGCCAAAGGAGATGCCATGGCCTTCAGGCTATCCAGAGCATCATACACAAATTCCAGATCCCGCTTCAGCGAGAACACCACTTCTCCAAAGATAGCTTCCTGTGCGCCCCGAATCATCAGCGCCAACAAACCGGCAGCCACACCAACGATCAAAGGGTTCTTCACGATATCCAGCAGGAACTTACCGAAGCTTCGCTTGCCCTTGCTTTGGTTTACATAAGTCGACAGTGCCACAACGCTCAGTACATTAAACAGCGGCACAGTAAAAGCCGACAACACAGCAGCGATAGCCGCGCCGGCACTGCCGCCCAAGGAGTTGGCCAAGGGCAAGCCGATGATGGCAAAGTTACTGCGGAATGCGCACTGCCATATCACACCTTTGCGCCGAAGATCCCGGCTTGTCGCATTGGCCGCCACATATCCAACACCAAACATCGCAAAGATGATGACCAGACAGTAAATCACCACATCCCACTGGATCGCGCCGATTCCGGAAACCTCATAGACATTCACAAACAACATGGCCGGCAAGAACAGCTTGAATACCAAGCTCTGACCGATTTTGATGAAGTTTTCGTTCATCAGCCCCATCCGCTTTAGGGCATAACCCACGCCAATGAGCAGAATAATAGGCATAACGGCATTGATCGCCGTCCACAGAATATGACCAAGCATCGCAGCACCTTCTTTCTTTCTTCATTATACCGCCCCGCCACAAAATGTCAACCGCGCTGTCGCAGTGATGCCGGCGCTCCTTTCGTAAGAAGCGCATCCTTATCCTTGTTTTCCTCCCGGAAACATGATAGGATAGTATTACTATTGAAATGCTTTGGGGTGATGGATTTGGATATACGATGGATCTTTTTTGATGTTGGTTCCACACTGATTGACGAAACAGCAGCCTATGATCACAGAGCAAGGGAAATGCTCAAAAATACCGATATTTCCTTTTCCGCATTTGATGCCAAAAGAATGGAATTAGCGAAGCAAGGATTGGATGGGAATTCCGAAGCGATCAAATACTTTCGGCTCAAGAAAACATCCTGGCATTCCGAGGATGAGATCCCCTTCGAGGATGCACGGGAAACTTTGGAATGTCTGAAAGAAAGGGGTTACCGTTTAGGAATCATTGCCAACCAAGTGGCAGGAACCGCACAACGATTGGACACCTGGGGACTATTAAAATATATCGATATTCTAGCCGCATCCGCAGAACTCGGTGTTGCAAAACCGGATCCGTTGATTTTCGAAAAGGCACTGGAATTAGCAGGATGCCAACCTAAAAATTCTGTTATGGTTGGAGACCGGCTGGACAATGACATCCTTCCGGCAAAAGTATTGGGCATGGGTACGGTTTGGATTCGAAAGGGTCTTTCGGCATATCTGCCTGTTGATTTCGGAAAGCACCATGCGGATTGGATCGTAGAGGATCTGTCCGCCTTGAAAGATATTTTTCTGTAACCGAAAAAGTTTACCGCAGCACCGGACACGGTGCTGCGGTTGTTGTTTGGAGTTTTGAGAAAAAGTAATCAATGATACATTTCCATATACGGGCCGTGGGCTTCGATCAGCTCGTCCACCATTTTTGCCATATCATCAATGGACAAAATCGCGGCACAACGGGGTTCCAACATGACAGCACGAAGGATATCCTCCTTCTTCCGGGTACGGGCTGCCTCGATCGTCAGCAGTTGAGTATTGATGTTGGTCATATTCATAGCTGCCAGTACCGGAGGCAGACTGCCGACTCTGGTGGGATGGATACCCATGCCGTCCACCAGGCAGGGCACTTCCACGCAGGCAGTTTCCGGGAAATCGGAGATGAGATGGCCGGTATTGAGCACATTGCCGCCAATGGCATAGGGTTTGCCGGTGACCATGGCTTCCATGATATAGGAAGCGTATTCATGAGAACGGTTGTGGGACAACTCCTTGTCCGTGAGCAGTTTCTGGCTCAGTTCCTTCCAATCTCTGATCTGGTTGATGCAACGGCGGGGATATTCGTCCAGGGGAATGTTGAACCGCTCTATCAGTTCCGGATAACCGGGTTTAATATAAAAAGGATTGTACTCCGCGTTATGCTCGCTGGACTCGGTGCAGTAGTAGCCAAGCTTATCGATATAGTCGAAGCGAACCATGTCCCAATGCTTGTCACCGGCATTCTTCTCTTTAGCGCGGCGACGAATCTCGGGATACAGGTCATTACCGTCCTTATCCTGGATCTTCAGCAGCCAGCCCATATGGTTGATGCCGGCGATCAGTTCCTTACGGCCTTCCAGCTTGTCATCCATGCCAAGATGCTTCAGCAAATGCTCGGAGCAGACCTGAACGCTGTGGCACAGGCCCACCATCTTCACCCCCGTATACCTGGAAATGTAGCCGGTAAGCATAGCCATAGGATTGGTATAGTTCAGAAGCAGTGCATCGGGGCAGACTACTTCCATATCATGGGCGAAATCTTCCATGACAGGAATGGTCCGCAGTGTGCGCATAATGCCGCCGATACCCATGGTATCGCCAATGGTTTGCTGAATGCCATATTTCTTGGGGATCTCAAAATCGATCACCGTGCAAGGTTCATAGCCGCCCACCTGAATGGCATTGACCACGAAATGCGCGCCACGCAGAGCTTCCTTCCGGTTTTCCACGCCGAGATAGCCCCGAATGATGGCCTTGTCTTCATTGATATTGTGGTTAATGGTATTGAGGATCTGTTGGCTTTCGGAAAGCCGGGTTGCATCGATGTCATACAGTGCAATTTCGCACTGGCGCAGCGCCTCAGTGCACATCACATCGCCCAGGACATTTCTGGCAAATACCGTGCTACCGGCACCCATGAAGGCAATTTTCAACATACTTTTCCCTCTTACTTTCTTTTGTAAATGCACATGTCAAAGGCAATGCCGTTTTCTTCCCCGGATTGCAGAGTTTCCGCAAGGTACCATTCAACATCTTCATCTAAATTAGGGAAATAGGTATCACAAGGAACAACGCAATGAACCTTGGTGATGATTGCTGTATCACAATAGGGCAGCATTTGCCGATATACGCTGCCGCCACCGATAACCATGGCTTTTTCCGCACTTTTTGCCAATTCAGCCGCCTCTTCCGGGCTGTGGCACAGAGTGAATCCCGGCAGATCCGGATTTCCCCGGGACAGCACCACATTCACGCGGCCAGGCAAAGGCTTTCCACCGGGGAAATCTGCCACAGTTTTCCGTCCGGAGATTACCATCGCGCCCCGGGTCATTTCCCGGAAGAACTTGCGGTCTGCCGATAAAGCGATCGGCTGGGTTCCTTCGCAGCCAATGCCCCAATCATCATAAACAGCGACAATCAATTCCATTCTCAAATCCTCGTCACACTGATTTAAATTGCCATCGGAATTTCAAAGGGGAAATCGTGGAACTGATACCCCTCCATTTTGAAGGAATCCTTGGTAAAATCGTAGAAGTTATCAACAGACTTGTCCATTACGAACTTCGGAGCCTCAAAGCCTTCCTTTTCCAGCATCGCCTTCACCGCAGGAATGTGCCGGTCATAAATATGGCAATCCGCAATCACATGGACAAATTCACCCACTTCCAGGCCGGTAACCTGAGCCATCATATGGGTCAGTGCCGCATACTGCACTACATTCCAGTTGTTGGCAGCCAACATATCCTGAGAGCGCTGGTTCAAAATCGCATTGAGCTTATTGCCGGTGACATTAAAGGTCATAGAATAGGCACAAGGATACAGGTTCATCTCATGCAGGTCCTGGAAATTATAGATATTGGTTAAGATGCGGCGGGAAGTGGGATTATTCTTCAGATCGTAGATTACACGGTCTACCTGATCCATAGGCTCCTGGCCCTGGCTGAACTGGTACTTGACACCCAGCTGATAGCCGTAAGCCTTGCCAATGGTGCCGTCTTCGCCTGCCCATTCGTCCCATACATGGCTGCCCAGATCGCAGATGCGGTTGGACTTCTTCTGCCAGATCCACAGCAGTTCGTCAATAGCAGACTTCCAGTAAGTACGGCGCAAGGTCATGATGGGAAATTCTTCTGCCAGATTATAGCGGTTTACCACACCAAAGGTCTTAATTGTATGGGCAGGTGTGCCGTCCTCCCAATGGGGACGCACCGGCAAACCCTCATCGGAAAAGCCTTCAGTTAAGATCTTGATACACGTTTGCTTGTACAGTTCGTCCGCTCTGCTCATAAGTTTATCCCCTTTTTTAAATAATCTCAAAATAATCGGATTTCCGTGTCTTCCAGGGAAGCAAGATCCGCAAGCTGATGCAGTGCGATTCCCCGGGCTCCCATCTGCTCCAAAAGTCCCTGGGCAGCCGTGCCGTCCCGGAAACAGAAAACACTGCTCCATCCAAAACGCAGATTTTTCACAGTACCATCCCAGGTACCCCCTGTTTGATAGCCACACTGGGCCACAAAAGTCTTTTCGGCCAAGGCATGGACACAGCGGTTGCGGCTGATGGCGCGTTGGGCGGAGAAAGACAAATCAAAGCCGTCTTCGCTGAGATACAGCACGTTCTCCCGCTCCGGCTGAGCCGCCAGTTGATCTGCCACCACGCTGATAACTTTTCCTCCGGCAGCAAGGCATGCCTCCTGGGCTGTCTTATCCGACCCCCGGGCATTGCCAGATACCAAAGCAAAGCCTTGCCGTGCAGCCTGAAAACCCACCGCTTCGGCAAATTCACGATTGGCTTCCTTAATATCCCGGCTTCCCACCAAGGCGATCTTCGACATTTTCAGCAAGGAAAGATCCCCCTTTGCCCATAGGCATCCTGGACTTTCGTCACCTAGTTTCTGCCGCACCTCCAATGGGTACCCGGCTGTGACCCGGGTCAAGGGAACGCAGCCTTTTTTCTTACCTTGCAGCACATAGTATTCCAGCAGCTCCCGTTCTTCCAGCAATGCCAGGATTCGTTGAGCCATCTCTTTGCCATAGCCCAGGTCCAGAAGATCACGTTCTTCCAGTTCACGCTGAACATCCGGATGCTCCATCGTACGGACACGCTGACCCAGAATGCGCATCTGCGGCACCGTCAGCACTTTTCTGCAAGGATTTCCTAACTGCCCGGTCAGCAGCAGGAAGCCCTGTTCCGCCCCGGTCAACGGAATCTCCTCTTGGGAGGTGTGGGAGCTTTCACCACTTCCTCCTTTAAACTGCCGTCTTCTTCCAGCACCATGGGCTGAATGGAGAAATTACAAAACTTGCAGATCTCGTCCAACTTCGCCTTTTCCGGGAAATTGCCAATGATACTCCAGGCAATGCCCTTCCGCTTGGCGCGGCCGGTACGGCCGATGCGATGTACATAGTATTCATTTTCATCCGGAACGTCAAAATTCACCACGCAGTCCACATCGTCCACATCAATGCCCCGGGAGGCAACATCGGTGGCGATCAGCACCTGTAGCTTACCGTCGCGGTAACGCTGCATGGTCTTTTCCCGCAGATTCTGGCGAATATCGCCGTGGATACAATCGCAATCCAAACCGGCACGCTGAAAATCATCGCAAAGCCGCTGGCACATATGCTTGGTGTTGCAGAAGATCATCACCCGCTCATAGCCCTGGGTGCGGATCAACCGCAGGGTGGTCTCGGCTTTCTGCAGCGGCGACACCGTCAGGCTATACTGATCAATGTCGGGACGATCCTCCTGCTTGGGCTCGACGGTGATCTCCACCTCATCACGCTGATACATCCAGGATACGGTCATGACCTCCTGGGAAATAGTTGCGGAAAACAGGCCTAAATTCTTCCTGTTTTTTACTTTTTCAATGATCTTTGTCACATCTTTGAAAAAGCCCATGTCTAGCATCCGGTCCGCCTCGTCCAGCACTACGGTCTGGATCTTGTCAAGACGGATTGTCTTACGGTTGTAGTGGTCCATCAGTCGGCCGGGGGTAGCCACCACGATCTGGGGCTTCTTTTCCAACTGCCGGATCTGACCGCCAATACCGGCGCCGCCATATAAAACCGCCACACGGATTCCCTGATAGTAGGTAAGCAGGCTACGCAGTTCGTCACCGATCTGGATGGCTAGTTCTCTGGTGGGCGCCAGGATCAGTCCCTGCACTGCTTCGTTCTGGGCATCAATATGTTCAATCATCGGAATGCCGAAAGCAAAGGTCTTGCCGGTTCCGGTAGGAGCCTTGGCAATCACATCCTTCCACTGCAGAAAGCAAGGGATTGCTTCTGCCTGAATGGTGGTGGGCCAGCCATAGCCTTTCTGCTCCAACGCCTTGAGCATGGCCTCACTCAGGCCCAGGTCGGCAAAGGTTATGTTCGTAGTTTCCATAGTATTCGTCCTTTTTGTATAGTTATTGTCATGGTAGCATAATTTCTCCCCTTTTGCAATACCAAACCGTTTGCAGAAAATTCATCCTTTGGAAACATACCGCGGTGGACAAACGGGAAAATATATGTTATATTGTATAGTAATATATTATGACCATTTGTAAGGAGGCCTTTTATGGGCAAACTGATCGTTATTGAAGGAACCGACGGTTCCGGAAAGTCCACTCAGTTCCGACTGGTGGCAGAGCGTCTGGAACGGGAAAACCATCCCTTCCGCCGTCTGGTCTTCCCCCGCTACAGCGAAGAAAGTTCCGCACTCATCCGGCTGTACTTAGGTGGTGCCTTTGGAACAAACCCTTCCGATGTCAGTGCCTATGCCGCCTCCGCATTCTATGCGGTGGACCGCTATGCATCCTACAAGCAGGATTGGGGAAACTGGTATGAAAATGGCGGTCTGGTGCTGTCGGACCGATATACCACTTCCAACGCAGTCCATCAGGCTTCCAAAGAGGAAGGAGAAAATCGGGATCGTTTCTTGCAGTGGCTCTACGATTTCGAATATGATAAGCTGGCACTCCCCCGCCCGGACCTGGTAATCTACCTGGATGTTCCCACGGACTTTACAGAAAAACTCCTGCGCCACCGGGAAGCCGACACCAACACCAAAGCCGATATCCACGAAAAAGATACCGCATACCTAGCCACTTGCCGTCAATCCGGCCGGGCTGCCGCTCAGTTTTACGGCTGGACCATGATCCAATGTGTAGAAAACGGTCAAATGCGGACCATCGAAGATATTCACGAAGAAATTTACCGTCATGTTGCTGCCTGTTTGGAGGAATAATTATGGTATATGTATTACTGGGAACCGGATTTGAAGAAACCGAAGCCATTGCTCCTATCGATCTGCTGCGCCGGGCAGGAATTCCGGTTATGACTGTGGGTGTGAACGGGAAAACTGTTTACGGTGGCCACGGCATCGGCATCGAAGCTGACATTCTTCTGGAAGAAATGGACCTGACCAATCTTACCATGATTGTTCTGCCCGGTGGTCTGGGCGGTGTTGCGTCTGTCAATGCCAGCCCCGCCGCATTGGAAGCTGTCCAATTTGCATATAATAATGACAAATTTGTCGCTGCTATCTGCGCTGCCCCCACCATTCTGGCCGCTCTGGGTATCACCGATGGCAAAAATGCCACCTGTTATCCCGGCTGCGAGGAAAATATGGGAACCGCAAAAATGCAGCCACAAAAAGCTGCCGTAACCGACGGTAAGATCATCACCGGCACCTCCGCCGGCTGCGCCATCCCCTTTGGTCTGGCTTTGATAGCCGCCTTGAAAGGGCAGGAGGAAGCCGATCGCATTGCTCAGCAGATCGTGATCCGCTGACAGGAGGAATACCTATGGAAGAAAACAAAAACGGCCGGCCTTTGACCCCGGACGAAGAACTGGACCTGCTGCTGGAAAAATTCCTGACTGAGGACGACGAAACGTTTTTTTCGGAAACGGGAACTGTCAAACCGGAAGTAATCGAATTCAAAGTCAGTGAGCCGGAAGTCCAGCCCGCTGTCAAAGCGGATGAAATCGTGCCGGAAGTTCCCACCCAGGACGCTCTGTGGGAAAACATCGATGCCGAAGCCCCCGCACGCACTGCAGCAGAAGCCGTTCCGGCTGAGAGTGAGCCGCAAGAAAAAGCGGAGCAAACCACTATAGACACCGCAGAGCTTACCCATATTCCGGATCTTTCTGCGGAAACCCGGATCTTAACGGATGATGAGCTGCGCGCAGTCGCCGCCCAATCTACTCAGGAAAAAGAAGTGACCCCGGCCTACACCCAGACCGACATATTCAAGGATGACGATTTCAGGGATGTGTTTGGTGAAGGCAAGGATTTGGAAGATGCCTTCAGCACTCACCCGCCGGTGGAAACTCCTGCAGAGCCTGCAGAAGAAGTGCCGCAGCCACCTGTAGAGGAAGAACCCATTCCCTCGGAACAGAAAGACGAGCCGGAACCGGAGAAGCCTCGGCGGAAAAAGCGTCCCCGGAATAAGAATGCCTATGGCATGTTCAGCATCCCCCATCTCTGTTCCGCTGTAATCTGGCTCGTACTGATCGTTGGCATCGGCGCTACCCTTGGGCGGGCAATCTGGCTTTGCGCTGCTGACATTCTGGCTTTTGGCCGCCCGGATCAGACGGTGTATATCACCATCACCAAGTCCGACGATCTGGATTCTGTAGCCGCCAAGCTCCACCGGGCCGGCCTTGTGAATTACCCTGAATTGTTCAAGGCCTACGGTAAGCTGACGGATCTGATGGAAGACATCGACATTGGCACTTACGAACTGAACACATTCTTTGACTATCACGCTCTGAGCACTGCCATGTCCGCCAAGCCCTCCCTGCGAGCCACAGTAGAAGTAACCATCCCCGAGGGCTACACCTGTGCCCAAATCTTCGCGCTCCTGCAGGAAAAAGGTGTCTGTTCCGTTGCGGAACTGGAAGAATACGCCGCCACCAGCCAGTTCGAATCCTACTGGTTCCTGCAAGGCACCCCCCGCGGTGACCGTTACTGTCTGGAAGGTTTCCTGTTCCCTGACACTTACGAGTTTTA
>JAEIGA010011254.1_pt1 | contig 13582 bp, 13 predicted proteins | sample 9270691 | NCBI WGS metagenome assembly JAEIGA01 (sample SAMN17057246, study PRJNA624740) | gut metagenome | biome: biome; isolation source: fecal sample | host: Bos grunniens | place: China: Xizang | collected 2019
AAATGATTGTAGTCTTTCAAAATTTTGAAGAGGGAAAATATCAATTCATGGAAACTTAAACTAATTCCAGTGAAACTTTTTATTACTTTTCCTATTTTATAACAAAATAATATTATTCTTGAATCTGTTTTAATTTCATAAGTTTTTTCATAACTAATAAATAACAAACAAATATAATAATATATATGATGAAAACCAAAAAAGAAAGAATATTTTACTACGACTTTTTAAGAGCATTTGCAATAATAGCAGTGATAATCTGTCATGTTGACTTTTATTTCGGCCCAATAGCTTTTCCAACAGAAGAAATAATAAGAATGACATTCCATGACATCGGAAGAATCGGCGTTCCTATATTTTTAATGATTAGCGGAGCATTACTATTAAACAGAGATTATCCAAGTCTTGAAGATTTTTTAAAAAGAAGATTTGCTAGAATAATCTATCCATTTATCTTCTGGATGATACTAATTACACTAACAAATTTCCATTTCCACAAACCGTACTCTTACATGTGGAACGTGTTTATTGGAAATCCCTCAATCATGTGGTATTTCTGGACTTTGATTGGAATATATTTGGCCATACCTCTAATTAACATTTTCATTAAGGAATATGGTGAAAAAGGATGTAAATATTTCTTATCAATTTGGTTCATATTTCTCATCTTAAATACATTTAACATGTATCCATTATTCCCCTACTTTAAACTTGATTACTTTGCAGGATTTATCGGTTATCCAGTTTTAGGATACTATCTCTCAACCAAACAGTTCAAATACAGTAATAGAAAAATGTGGATAATGGGACTCATAATCCTCATCATTTCACTGACTATTTTCGTATATGTGGATAAACTCTATGGATTTGGCTCACTTACATTAATGTATCAAAATATCATTATCGCATTTATGGGAATTGGAATGTATCTATTTATAGAATATTTAGATAAGGAAAACAAATTTAATTCAATCAAAAACAACTTCATCGGAAATGCCATCAGTTCAATAAGCCTTTGCAGCTATGGAATGTACTTTTCACATGTCATTGTAATCATGTTCATGTCAAAAATCAATCCTCATTCAACTTTGTTATTCCCACTAATGTTTGCAATAACCATATTCTTATCTTGGTGTTTACCATTTATCTTTTCTAAAATTCCATACATTAAAAAAGTTAGTGGAGTATGAATTTTATACCTAAAAAATCAATAATAACTACTAAATATTATAAAAAATAAATTTATTAGTTGGTTAAATGAATAATCAAATTTCACAAAGAATATATAAATATGACAATCTGAAAGGATTTGCAATTATCCTAATAGTTTTAGGCCATATGCTGTTTCTGCTTCAATTTCCAAGCGTAGCATTTATTCGCTATTTCATCAGCATTTTCCACCTGCCGATATTTTTCTTTGTTGCAGGTTATTTTTCCAAAATCGGACCGGGTGAAACTGTAAAATCATTTAAACGGTTAATAATTCCCTACATGATATTTTGTGTAATCTTTTCAATATTCATGTATTTCATTGGATGGAAAATACAACCCCTATTCATTTATCCTCCAATGGCATTGTGGTTTTTAGTGGCATTGTTTTTCATGAAGGCATTATTACCTATCACTGATAAACTTAAGTTTCCAGTCATAACCTCACTTGTAATTGCACTTTTAATCGGATTTATTGATATCGATCCGAATCTTTTAGGAATCACAAGATTTTTTGCATTTTATCCTGTTTTTCTAATTGGCTTTTATTATAATAATTATAAAACTAATTTCAATGATAAAATCCTGAAATTGCTTGAAAATAAATATTTTGTCATTGCCCTCGGAATTATAATGCTTGCAATGTGTGCATATGCCGCCAAGTACTTCCAGCCTAAAATAATAGTTTTATCAGAACCTTACGGCAAGCCAACAGATTTGATAAAACGTTTCATTGTTTTGGTTTTGGGAATTGGAGTTACATTAATATTGCACAAACTGGCGTCAAATAAGAAATATTTCTTAACAAAAATCGGGCAAAATTCCATGGCAGTGTATTTGCTCCACCCATATTTTGTTGTATCCATTCAGAAATTTGCCTCACCAATATTAAAGCAGAATGAAACACTATATCTGATTTTTTCATTAGTAATGAGTCTGATTATTGTATTTTTACTGTCAAGAGACATAGTTACAACTTCACTGAACAAGTTGACGAATTTTGTCTATAATCTGATTTTAAAACCTATAAACCGATAAATCAACAAATATTCTCTATTATGATTTGTTGTGGAATTCTACAGTTGAAAACCATGCAACAGACAGAGAATACAGAATCGGACAAAAAGAAAAATAATGGTTTACAGATTCATCACAAAGAGAACATTTGAAGAGAAAATCAATGAAATGATACATTCAAAAGAGGAACTGGCCAAATTAACCGTTGGAAATGGAGAGACATTCCTCACTGAAATGGATAACAAAGAGTTGAAAAAGATGTTAAAATTAAGAAAATAATTGATTCAAAGGTTAATTGAATTTAACCGATTTTTCAACATTTTAATTTCATTTTTAAGTCTGAGATTTTCAGCTTCAGCATTATCCGCCCTAATAATAACTTCATTCAATTCTTTTTCAAGCTCAATAATTTTATTTTGTGAAATTATTTCAGTCTCAAACCTACCAATAACCTCATCAGCAGTTTCATTATTTATCATGTTTATTAACTCCTCATATTCTTTTTCATCGGCAAAATATGCATCTATCATAGCATATAATACAGAATATAATGTATATTCTAATTTTTTTGGAATTACCTCTATTTTCAAATATAATTCAATAACTTGTCTGGTTACTTCACGAGCTGTTTCTCTTTGAGCAAATATCGCAACAATTCCCAAATTCAAAGCTTCTTTTACAGTTAGATGCTCTTCGTTATAATTGATTTTATTTTTTAGCATATTTAATCTTTTTTGATTGTCTTCGGCTCCAAGATCCAGGAATAACAGTTTAGTTATTGATGTTGGTGTCCTCTCAAATTCCTGAACAGATTTTTCTGGACTTAAATGTGATGCAATGACATTTAATGAAGGCAATCTCTCATCAGCTATTTTCTGAGTTTCATAATATCCTATTATTTTAATCTTAGATATGCTTACCTCTTTAGATTGATGTTCCAAAATTACAACAGCAGGTACGAATAATCTCTCATAATCCGGATCAACAACATATGAAGCATCCATCTCCAGTTTGGTTCCATCCTTAAGACGAACTTTTACATTGGATTTTCTTCTAAATATACCCGGAATATCCAAATTCTCATGCAACTCCTTTGGAAATTCATTAAACAAAATCCCAAATGCAAAATCAAAAGGATGGTGAATTTTTTTCTTTCTTGCCATACCTATTCTCCATTAAATAATTTAATAGATTTTTTTAAAACAATGATGAAAAGTCGACTAATGGTGTTTCATTAAATCTATGTTAATCAATTGTATTTTTAAATAAAAATAAGTTTTTAAACTGCGAAAAAGCACAAAATCACACATGGAAAAAACTTATTAAAAATGAAAATAGAATGCCCAAAAAATATACCAATATTTAAATATAACATACGAGTTATTACTTTTATGAAAAGAAAGTATCTTATTGCAGCAATTGCAATCGTAATAATTATTGGTGTAGGAGCATTTGCGCTTTCAAATAATACATCATCACAAGTAGTAAATTCTGTTAATATCGATGCAAATGCACTTGAAGATATGGGAAATATTATAGTAAACGCTAGCGATGAATCCAAAGAAAAAGGATTGATCTCAGCTAGTTCAAGTGATTTGAATTCTATTTTAGTAACAAATAATGGTAAGCTGACTTTAAAAAATTCACTGGTTAATAAAACTGGTGACACACAGACCTCAGGAGATGATGCTGACTTTTACGGTGTCAACTCAGCAGTTCTGGTTAACACTAACGGAACAGTGGACATTTCTGATGTTGAAATTAATACAAACTCCAAAGGTTCCAACGGTATTTTTGTAACTAATTCTGAAGCTTCAAGCAGCAGGTCTTCACAAGGAGGATTTTCTGAAGGTTCACAACCTCCTGAAGCACAAGGCAATGGCTCAGGCCAACAAGGAGGAGCTGGAGGACAGCCACCTGAAATGCCATCAGGCGAAGGTTCAGGAGAAGGAGGTCAAGCCCCTGAGGGAAATGGTGGAGGCCAGCCTAGTGAAAGCAGCGTTTCCGGCTCAACAGAAGCAACAATTAAAAACGTGAAAATCACAACTCACTCCGACAAGTCCAGAGGCCTTGATGCAACATACAGCGGTAAGATTACTGCTGAAAATGTAATTATCAATACTGATGGGCAAAGCTGTGCTGCTCTTGCAACTGACCGTGGTGAAGGTCAGGTCCATATTAAAAACTCTGAAATCAACACAGGTGTCAGCAAAGACAGCGGAAGAGGATCTCCTTTAATTTATTCTACAGGAAACATTACCGTGGACAATACAAAAGGAACATCATATGTATCACAAATAGCCTGTATTGAAGGTAAAAATTCCATTGATGTGAAAAATTCTGACTTGAGCGGTTACGGTGAAGGTAACAGAAAGGACGGTGATGCTTACGTTGATTTGGGAGGAATATTCATATACCAGTCCATGAGCGGTGATGCCGATGTTGGAACATCACACTTTACAGCTGAAAACTCAAAACTCACAATTCCAAAAGAATCATCAGTTTTCTCCGAAGCTCCTATGTTTCATGTAACCAACACAGCATGCGTTATTGATTTGAAAAATACTGAACTGAGCTTTGGAAGCGAAACATTCTTAGAAATTGCCGGTCAAAACCAATGGGGAACTACAGGCTCCAACGGAGGAACAGCTGAGTTAAATACAGACACCGAAAAAATGGAAGGTAATGTTATTGTTGATTCAATAAGCTCCCTTAACTGGACCATGAAAAATACTGAATTTAATGGTGCCATCAACTCAACCGGAAACACTACTGTTAAAGTTGCTGACGGTTCAAAATGGACATTGACTGGTGACAGTGCAGTTTCCGCTTTGGAAGTCTCCGGTGAAATAGACTACGGTAATTTTACCTTAACAGTTAATGGTCAAAAATATACCAGTTCAAACCCTTTTAAAGGATAGGAAAGATTAATATCTTTCCCCATTTTATTTTAGCAGTGAAAACCTGCATTATATACTTCTTTTAACAGTTCCGGCTGGGATTTGACATCTCCGAATGCAGAAAATACTGCTTTTTCTGTTGGATTTTTGGAAAATCCTATAAAGTCTCTGATTCCTGTGAGGACATCTCCGTTTTTTGAGCCTGCTTCAGTTATGATGTAGTAGTCCTTATTTTCCAGATGTCTGAATATCGGATAGCATCTGTCAAAGAATCTTTTCAATGTTCCGCACATTGAGAAATAATATACCGGTGTTGCATATACGATTACATCTGCCTCCATCATCTTATCCAGAACTTCTTCAAGACCGTCCTCCTGAAAACACTTCATCTCAGGAGTTTTACATTTATAGCAAGCCTTGCATGCATGAAATCTGATTTCTTCCAGATTATATTTAATAGCAGCATTATCGCCGTCAAGTGCTCCTCTTACAAATTCATCACACAATGTATCTGAATTTCCACCTATTCTTGGTGATGAGCTGATTACCACTACCTTTTTACTCATTTTCAATCCACTCCCGAGCTTTTGAAACATCACCCATGAATCTCATTCCTTTTGCAAATTCAAGTTCAGGGTATGTGTCCTGAAGGTCGCTTACACATTTGTCAATTCCAGATCCTCCGGAAGTGCAGAATGCCTTAATTGTTTTTCCTTTTAAATCAACACTTTCTATGAATGTGTTGATGATTGTCGGTGCTGTATACCACCATACCGGAAAACCGATTACAACTGTATCATATGCTGAAACATCACATGTTTCTTTAATTGGAGGTCTGAATGATTTATCGTTCATTTCAATGGTTGATCTTGAATTTTTATCCATGTAATCCAAATCGGCAGGTGTGTAAATTTCTACAGGTTCGATTTCAAATATATCATAATTGTTCTGACTGGCAATTTTTTCTGCAACGCCTTTGGTTACGCCGCTTGCTGAAAAATATGTCACTAATACATTGCTCATTATATCACCTAATCTTTAATATGATTTTCATGTTATATAATTGCCAACATTTAAACAATTTTAGAAATGCCCAGGCAATTTTAAAAGAAAACAAATCTCTACTTTAAGAGAATTTAACAGATTTAAAAAAAAAAAAAAGTAATTATGGAGGAAAATCAATTCCTCAAAATTTTAAATATTATTTTAAAACAAATTTTTTCAGGCCGATAATACTTAAGATTATGGCTATTATGTATCCTATTAATGAAATTAAAGGCATGTCAAAGACATAGGGTCCGAAAGAAACAACTGAAGAACCTATGATAAGTGCTGATACCAAAGCGATTATTGAAACCTTATCTGTAATGTCAACTTCAAACCTTAATTGCAGTTCTTCATTTTCAATCTTGTGTATGGTTCTTGTGAGAAGTTTTGGCAAAGCTTGAAGCATGTGCCCATAGAGAATTGCATTGCTTTTTTTGCTTTTTAAAATTCGTCTAGGATCCATCTTTTGTTTTGCAATTTGGGCTGCAACAGATCTGACTGATGTGAAAACATCAATTTCAGGGTCAAGATTGTGTGCAATAGCTTCAATCATTGACAAACCTCTTGCCATTGTTACGACTTCATTTGGAAGAATGACACCATATTCCTGCATGAGACTAAGCAGCGCTTCCAAAACCCCGTCGAAGCGGTTGAGCTGTACGCCAAAATACCTTCCAAACAGGTCGTTCAAGTCCCTTCTTAAAGTGGATGTATCTATGTCATAATCCAGTATGTCCATGTACATTAACTGGTTAATCAGTCCGTCAACGTCCTGGTCTACGAATAATATCATTACTTCTGAGAGGTCACGTTTGAATTTTTCATCAAAGAATCCCATCATTCCCTCATCAAGATAACATACGACATTGTCCTCTAAAATCAGAACGTTTCCAGGGTGCGGGTCTCCATGGAAAAATCCGTCAATGAATAGCTGCTGAAGATATGAATCCAGAACATATTTTGCAAGAAGTTTTTTGTCGAATTCATCACCTGTACTGGCATAGACGTCATTTAGCTTTGTACCTTCAATGAATTCCATTGTTAAAACTTTTGAGGTACAGTATTTGCCAAAGGTAGCCGGAATATGAATATGAGGATTGTCCTCAAAATTCAATTCAATGCGCTGCATATTCATGAATTCATTGTTATAGTCAATTTCCTTGTGAATGGAACGGTCAAACTCTTCCATTATTCCGGGCAAGTTAATTTTTCTAAGATTAGCATTCAGTTTATCTGCACGATTAGCAACATATTTCATTATCCTCAAATCAAGGTCAATTTTATCAGTGATGCCCTCTTTTTGGATTTTAACTGCAACTCTCTCACCGCTGATTAATTTGGCTTCATGGACCTGACCGATAGAAGCGGTTGCTATTTCTTCCTGAGCAAAGTCTTCAAATAAATCCTCAATCTTGCCGTTAAGTTCCCTTTCAACTATTGCTTTAACCTGTTCATAGGTTATTGCAGGATTGTCGTCCTGAAGGTTAGCCAGTTCATTAGCTATTCTGTCCCCGACAACATCAGGCCTTGTACTTAATAGCTGACCTAACTTGATGAAGGTTGTTCCCAAATCCTGAAGCATCAATCTTAACTTTACAGGGAGATCATCATCCAATAAAAGCTCCTGTAAATCTTCACCCTTATCTCCGGGTTTTAATTTGCTTTTTGCGGTTTGGCCTAAAATCTTATCGAAGCCATATTTTTTCATGGCATCTCTGATTTCACCCAAACGCTCTTTAGTTTCCTTATCCATATTAGTAATCCTTTGATTAATTTATTGACTTTCAACAATTCTGGATGCTAAATAAGTTATACCTAACATAATTAAGCATATTCAAACGATAATTGCGACATATAAATGCTGTATCTGTGAAAAAGCTGGCGAGAAAATAGCTATTATATCCAATATTATTAAAACAATACATAATATTTTCTATAATCCATACTTTTTCACCAATTTACCATATGTGTATGAAGTAATATATATTTTTCATATATTCAGTGAAAAAAATATATTCAAAAAATGAATCGGTCAAATAATGGGTGGAACCTCATTTAATTTTTCTAACGGGAAGGGTTTTTGAAAAAAATATAATTAATAGTTCAATCTAAACTTTAATTATTTAAAGTATAACGAGTATTGGTAAGTTGGTAAATTTTTACCATACTTATAAATTAATGAAGGTAATGTAAAATGTCAAAACCCATTGTTGCAATAACAAGGCCAAAAGATAGGGCAAAAAAGGCTTGTGAAATTGTAGAAAAATTAGGTGGCGAAGCGATATTGGCTCCTACACTTGACCTGCAACCGGTCAATACACAATCCCTTAAGGATTTAATTTCAAGAAAAGATGAACTTGATTGGATTATTTTTACATCTCCAACAACCATTGTTTCATTAAACAAGTTTTATCCTGACTTTTTAGAAACTTTGACCTGTAAAATAGCAGTAATTGGAAATAAAACCGGAAAGCTGCTTGAAAAACAGGGTTTGAGTTTTGATTTAATGCCTGAAGAATTTACAGCTGAAGGCCTTATCGAAGAGTTTAAAAAGCATGAGATTACAGGAAAAACAATTGGAATTCCAAGAACCGCTTCAGCAAGACCAATTCTTCCAGAAGAGCTGGAAAAACTTGGAAATGAAGTTATTTTAGCTGAAGCATATAAATCACTGTTTCCGATGGATGAAAAAGCCGTTGAAGATTTAATCCAAAAAATCGAAAATAAAGAAATTGATGCAATTACATTTACAAGTCCATTAACAGTTGAAAATTTCTTTGAAATTGTTGAAGACAAAGAAAAAATAGCAAAACTGCTTACAGAGAATCTATTGACTGTTTGCATTGGCCCCATTACAGCAAAAGCCCTTGACAAATATGGAGTTACCTACATTTACCCAGACACTTATACTGTTCCAGACATGATGGAATTATTATTCAAAACTTGGAGAGAGGAAAATGAATGAGAAAATAAGCATTATTTTACCGATATTCAATGTCGGAGCCCACCTGAAAGGAGGTATTGACTCTCTTATTAACCAGACAATTGGAAATGAAAATCTGGAAATAATCATGGTTAATGACTGTTCAACTGACGGATCCGACAAAATCATTGATGAATATGCTGAAAAATACGATTGCTGCGTTGCAATACATCATGAAACCAACAGCGGAGGTGCTCACACTCCACGTAATACAGGTATTGAAGCATCCACCGGCGATTACATAATGTTTTTAGACCCTGACGACAGATATGTTCCTGACGCATGTGAAAAATTATATAAAACCATCAAGGAATATGATGTTGATTTGGCATTCGCACGTTTCAGAAGAATATTCGAATACGGAGGTTACGTTCAGGAATCCTACTCCCCTTATGAAGCAGACCTTAAAAGCGCTTATCCTGATGAGAAATTCGAGTCTGCAAACTTTTTGGACATTCCTGATTTTCTTTGGGACAATGTTGTTGAGAGGGTTTTATACGGCAAGACATTGGAAGTAACTTATCCAAGAGACAAGCCCATAGACATCATTCACGTCGACAATATTGAACAGGAACCTGATTTACTGAAAATACAGCCTTCCGTATGGTGCAAGATTTACAAAAGGGAACTGATTATGGACAATAATATTCGCTTTAAAAAGTATGTTACCGGAGACGACCTTGCATTTACACTGGAGGCTCTCCTGAATTCCAGAGGCATTGTATATCTGAACAATTACTTCAGCTACGATTACTATATAAGAGATTTGCCAGACGACAAATCCATTACCAACAACGTTAATGTCAGACTTTTAGATGAATTGATGGAATCTTATATCTACTGCAGAAAGCAGACTGAAGGATTTTCAAGCGACGTTCAAAACGTATCCCTGAATCCTCATTTACTTCATTGGATGCATACATGGAAAACATCCCCATTTACAAAAAGTGAAAACCAGCTGTTGCTTAGCAAAGTGAAAAGACTTAAAAAAATTCACAATGGCGATTTAAAAACCAGGATGTTAATGTCTTCAATGACAACTGCATTAGAATCAAAAATATTTAGTTCAAAGGAGTAAAAATTATGACTGATTACAAATATGTTATTGTAGGTGCCGGATTATCAGGCCTTACATTAGCTGAGAGAATTGCAAACGAATTGGATGAAGAAGTGTTGATTATTGAAAAGCGTGACCACATCGGAGGTAATGTATACGATTTCTATGATGACGGACTATTAATTCAAAAATACGGACCTCACATTTATCATACAAATGAAAAAAAGGTTCATGATTACCTATCACAATTTACAGAATGGAACGACTATGTACACAGAGTCTTAAGTTATGTTGACGGAAAACTCGTACCTATGCCTATCTGTATTGATACATTGAATAAACTTTATGATTTGGATTTGGATGAGGAATCCATGAAGGAATGGATTGATGAGCACAAAGAAGACATTGATGAAGTAAAATCCTCTGAAGATGTTGTTCTGAAAAATGCCGGCCGTGACATCTACAATAAATTATTTAAAAACTACACTGAAAAGCAGTGGGGAACATCAGCGGCCAATCTAAGCTCAAGCGTTATTTCAAGAATCCCATTTAGATTTAATCATGACGACAGATATTTTGCAGACACATATCAGGGAATGCCTAAGGAAGGATTTACCAAAATGTGTGAAAACATGATTAAATCCGACAAGATTCATGTAGGACTTAAAGCCGACTATAAAGACTACATCGATAAGATTAACTACGAAACATTAATCTACACCGGCCCTATTGATTATTTCTATGACTACAAATATGGAGAACTTCTCTACAGATGCTTAAACTTCGTATACGAAATTGTAGATGAGGATTCCTATCAGGATGTTGCCGTTGTAAACTATCCGAATGATCCTTACTTTACAAGAATTACAGAGTTTAAAAAATTAACCTGGCAGGAAGTGGAAGGAAAAACCGCCATCATGAGGGAATATCCAGGATTCAATGGTGAGAAATGTTACCCTTACCCTACCCAGGAATATCTGGACAAATTTAAATTATACGAAGCGGAAATGGAAAAGGAAGAAAATGTCATCTTTGCAGGTAGATTAGCTAAATACAAATATTACAATATGGATTTAGTTGTAAAAGATGCATTGGAAATCTTTGAAACTCAAATTAAATAGGTGATTAAATGATTAGTGTTTGGCCACAATATTTGGATAAAGATTTAACCCTGAAGCAAGGCCGTAAAGTCTCAAAGGACATAGCTGTAAAAGAGCCAACCTTAAACGACATTGAAAGAGCTTTAAAAAGACTTGGCTTAACATACAACATTGAAAAAGAAAGGGCATACCCTGGAAAATGGTATGAAAAGTCCGGAAGAATCCTTGTTGAATGGGAAGGAACAAAACTGGAATTATTAAAAGAAGTTAGTTTAAAAATTAAGGAAATAAGAAACTGATTAAAATGAAAATGCCACAACTAATGCAGGAACAATACCGCCAGGCACGTGAGATTATTGAAAATGCCGAAGACATTAAGGTATACACCCACATTGACTGTGACGGTATCTGTTCAGGCGCAATCTTATCAACCATACTAGATAGACAAAACAAAGAACATGAAATTGAATTTGTGAATTTAGATGTCTTAGATGATATTGAACTTACTCACGAACTTACAATCTTTTCGGATTTAGGTTCAGGCCAGCGCATTGACACAAATGCAAAGGAAGGCCAAAAAATTATCATCCTGGACCACCATCCCCCTTTAAGAGACCTGAACTACAAGGACAATAAGGACTACACATATCTGGAAATTAATCCAATTCACCATGGAATCGACGGATCATATTATGTTTGCGGCGGAGGATTATGCTATTTTTTAGCTAAAGAATTCGGATATACTGATATGAGCTGGATTGGAGTTCTTTCAGCCATTGGAGATATGCAAAATACAAAAACAGGTCATTTTGAAGGATTGAATAAGCTTATACAGCAGGATGCAATAGATGAAGGTTATCTTGAACTGATAGAAAATGACATAAACATTTACGGCAGAAATACAAGGCCTTTATTTGTAGCATTATCTTATTTTAGTGACGTGAAACTGCCGATAACAAATAACACTACCGAAACCATGGCCATCCTAGAAGAGCTCGGAATTGATGAAAAGCATAACCGCAAAACTTTAAGCGAGTTAACTCAAGAAGAAAAAGGAAAACTTTTCCAGCGTTTACTTGGAATGATTTCAAAAGCAGTTCCCGGAAGATATGTCAGATATGCTCCGCAACTGATTATTGGAGATTCATACACTTTTCTTAAAGAAGATGAAAACAGCTTTTTAAGAGACGGTTCTGAATTTTCAACCGCCATGAATGCATGCGGAAGAAATCATCAGGAAAAAGTGGCAATGGAAGTTTTAAAAGGTGACCGCTTCGTTGCATTGGATGAACTTGAAGCCATCAGTAAAACCCACAGATATAATCTGGCAACATCCATATCAAAAGTTGCAGAAGGTGATGAAACCCACATTGTTGAAATGGAAAACCTGCAATATTTCGACGGTGATGGAATCAAACCTGAAATTGTCGGAACAGTAACCGGAATGGTTTTAGGATACTGCAATTGGAAAAAGCCTATTATAGGATTTACACAAACCGCAGATAATGAACTTAAAGTTTCACTTAGATGTTCCAGGCTCCTTTCCTATGATGGAATCCATTTTGGAAACATAATCCGTGACATCTCTTCAAAAGTTGGGGGAAGCGGTGGCGGACATGCCATGGCATGCGGTGCATACATTCCAATAGATAAAAAAGATGAATTTCTCCAAGAGTTTAATGATGCCTTAACCGGGAAATTATCAAACTAATTTATATATGATAAACTAAAAAATATATATTAATCAAGTTTAATTGAGGAATGAGAATCATGAAGGCATTTAAAAAAAGAGGTGCACTTACCCATTTTCAAATTTTAAGCGAAATTTCAAAGCAAGACCCGCATCTCAAACAGAAAGATTTGGCAAACATACTAGGAATCACTATTCAAGCCGTTTCTGAAAATATAAAGACATTAATCGAGCTTGGATACATAACCTCCAAAGATGGAAGGTCACCATACAAAATAACTCAAGCAGGTATCGATAAAGTAAAAAAAGATGCTATTAGTCTAAGGAAGTATTCTGATTCTGTTTTAGAAACCATGAATCATTATAAAACCATCTGGCCAGCAATTGCTACAGAAGACCTCAAAAAAGACGACATTGTTGGTCTTTACATGGAAGGTGGAGTATTATATGCTCATAAAAAAGAAGAAAATGCAACAGGAGTTGTATTAGATGATGCTGAAAAGGATACTGATGTATCCCTTACCAATTTAACTGGCCTTATTGATATGGCAGTTGGTGAAGTAACTGTCATTATTGTTC
>JAEIGA010011255.1_pt1 | contig 13581 bp, 12 predicted proteins | sample 9270691 | NCBI WGS metagenome assembly JAEIGA01 (sample SAMN17057246, study PRJNA624740) | gut metagenome | biome: biome; isolation source: fecal sample | host: Bos grunniens | place: China: Xizang | collected 2019
AGAGATAGCCCTTCTGATAGAGTTGCTTCAGCAACCACCACAAGGTCTCGATAAACTTATTATCGTAGGTGATATACGGATTCTCCAAATCCACCCAGTAGCCCATTTGTTTGGTCAAGTTTGTCCACTCTTGGGTATATTTCATCACCTCACGTCGGCATGCAGCATTGTACTCGTCCACGCTGATCTTCTTGCCGATATCCTCTTTGGTGATACCGAGTAACTTCTCCACACCGAGTTCTACAGGCAAACCGTGAGTATCCCAACCTGCTTTGCGCTTCACTTGATAACCTTGCATGGTCTTGAAGCGGCAGAACGTATCTTTGATTGTACGAGCCATCACGTGGTGAATACCCGGCATACCATTTGCAGAAGGAGGACCTTCAAAGAATAAGAACGAAGGATTGCCCTCGCGTGTTTCGATACTCTTGTGGAACAAGTCTTCTTGCTCCCATTGCTCTAGAATCTCCTTGCTTACATCAGCCAGATTTAGTTGCTTGTACTCGTTGAAATGTTTCATTATTGTTGTTTTATAATTATCTGTTGGACACTATAGGATCTTTTTTAGTGTAGGCAATACTACACTTTGCATTACAGCATAGCCGTTAATATTAGGATGTACACCATCTCTGGAGTATTTTAAAGGTAAACCACCTTCTTCGTCTGCGAGTGCAGAATAGTAGTCAACATATGGGATTTTATTTTCTTTTGCGAATGCTTTGATCATTTCGTTGAGCAATCTTATGTCGTTGGCGGGAGTTAATGCTGGTCGCCATCTAAAAGATGTTGCAGGTAGCACAGAGCAAACGACAGGCTTGATTTTGTTGGCGCGCGCTAACTGACACATGGATTTGATATTTTGTATGATATGCTCATGAGAGATGTATCCATTGTTGAGTGCAATGTCGTTGGTGCCGCATAGAATGACTACTACCTTTGGCTTAAGGTCAATGACATCTGCTTGAAAACGAACTAACATTTGAGATGAAACCTGCCCGCTGATACCTCTCCCTACAAAATTATTGTCAAGGAAGAAACTCGGAACGGAATCTACCCAACTGTCAGTAATAGAATTGCCCATGAACACTACTGTGGGTCGTGTCTTTAAGGCTTCATTTTGGCTCTCATAACGTCCAAATTGCGCCCAATCTTTACCCTGTGCGAATGTAGCTAGAGCGACAAAAATGAGGGATAGAAGTGTTATTTTTTTTATTGCCATAGAAAAAAACCAATTTGGCGACAAAGGTACGAAAAAAAAAGCATATATACAAAAAAAATCGCGGAAAGTTGACTTTCATCGCGATTTTTCTAGAATCTGTATAAATGTTGTGTTATTTATAGCAGTACGGGAGGGTTTTAGTGACCTATGTTGATGAGTTATTTTTTTATGAATCTCACCACTTGTGCGCCTACTTGTAGTAGGTAGGTTCCGTTAGGTAGAGATGTGACATTAATCTCTGTGCCAACTTTGTTGAGAACCATGTTTCCTTGCATGTCGAACACGCGGAGAGGTTGAGATTCTATCCCGTTGATAATCAGCGTTTCGTGCGCTGGGTTAGGGTAGATTGAAATGTGCTGTTTTTGGCAGTTTTCTACGGAAGTTACTACGCCTTCTCCAAAGATGATTTTGGGGATATTATCAAGCTCTTCTGATGCTAGAATATTGCCGTCTTTATCCCACAGTTGTAGGCTGTTGTCCACGAAAACCCATTTGCCAATGGTGGCGATGTCGTGTGCGATATTGGTGCTTGTGTTCGTAGTGATGATTAATTGAGTGGCCATGGCAGGGATTGAACCGAGAATGATGGCGCATGCTAAAATAATTTTTTTCATAATGCTATGTGATTGAGTGTTTTTTTTATGGGGGTAGTTTTGAATAACGCTGCAAAGGTAATAAAAAAAAGTTGATAAACAATATGCGTGAAGCATTTTATGCTATTTTTAGCAAGATATATCGCTAAAAGTGTATTAATAACTAATTAATATCTAAGTAATAACTAAGTAATAACTAACTAATCACTAAGTATTGCATGTGTGTGCATGCGTTATTTGCGCGAAAAATTGCGTATTTCAAAAAAAAGCAGTACCTTTGCAGCCGATTTTATATATTTTATATAATTTGCCCGTTTATGGCATTTTGTGTGGAGGAGCATTTAGGTGGTGATGGGTGAGTTGGTCGTACATGAATTATAGTGATTAGTAAATATGAGCGAGATTAAGTCAATAGCAGTGTATTGTGCGAGTTCGAATAAGGTTCGAGCTTCTTTTGTGGCTGCTGCGGAGCGCTTGGGTGTGTTATTTGCGGAGTCGGGTAAGAGTTTGGTATATGGAGATGGTGGTATTGGCTTGATGGCAGCTGTGGCTCGAGGTGCATTGAGCGCAGATGGCAAGGTGATAGGTGTGATACCACAGTTTATGGTGGATCAGGGTTGGAATAATCCTGCGAGTACAGAGACAATTGTCACTCAGACAATGCATGAGCGCAAGGCGATTATTTGTGAGATGTCAGATGCGATGGTGGCTTTGCCAGGAGCGATAGGTACATTTGAGGAGCTATTGGAGTGTTTGACATGGAAGCAATTGGGCTTGCATCATAATCCTGTGGTGATATTGAATACGGATGGTTATTACGATAAGTTGCTTGAATGTATAGATTTGATGGTAGCCGAGCAAATGATGCGTCCTATTCACAGGGAAATGTTTGTGGTAGTTCGTGAGCCCGAGGAGGTTTTGCCTGCTATAGAAAAGGCGCCTGAGTGGGATCCTAGTACGCGTCGTTTGGCGTCTATATAATTAGTTTTGAGGTGGATGTAGTATATCGCATATCGTCTTTGGCGTCAGAGGCATGGGTGGCGTGGGTGCTGCTAGTGTTGCTGTTGTTATTGTTGCTGAGTAGATGTTTTGTGGCTGATATAGGGTTGATGATTCGTGGCTTTTATAGTCGTTTTGAGCGTTCGTATAGCGATGTGAGTTGGCAGTCAAAGATGCTGTCGTGGGTATATCGAATAGGTGTTGTATCGATGATGGTGTATATGTGTACTTATGCTCATGTGGGGTGTGCTGTGGGTGATTATTTTCGGATGTTGTGTGTGGTAGGAGGATTGCTCGTGCTTCAATATGTGCTGCTGTTGTTTGTGGGTAAGGTGTTTTTGGCAGATAGGCAGTTGGATGTGGCGTTGGAGTCGAGGGCTAATATATACAATGCTATGGGTGCATTTTCTTGGCCAGTGGTGTTGCTGCTGAGTCTTTATGCTAACCAAGATGCGTGTGTGGTGGTATGTTGGGTATTGATGGCATTGTTGATGGTATTGTTGGCGTGGAAGGCGTTGCAATTGTATTGTAGAAAATTATTGTCAGTACTTTATGTGCTGCTTTATATAATAGTTTTGGAGGCGTTGCCTCTGTTGCTTGTATTTGTTGTGATCAAATATTTGTAAGAATGAAGAAGATAGAAAAGATTTTGGTGTCTCAACCTCGTCCTTTATCAGATCGTAATCCGTATGCAGATATGTCGTCTGAATATGGTGTGCAGTGTGATTTTCGTCAGTTGATAAAGATTGAAGGTTTGGGTGTTCGTGAGTTTAGAGATCAGCATATCTATTTGGAGGAATACACAGCTGTGATTGTCAACTCGCGTTTGGGTATTGATCATTATTTCCGTTTGGCAGAGGAGATGCGTTTCTCAGTGCCAGAATCGATGCACTATTATTGTATTTCTGAGGCGGTAGGTAACTATTTACAGAAGTATATTCAATACCGCAAGCGCAAGGTGTTTGTAGCAGAGAATAATCGTTTTGAGACTTTGTTGCCAGCTATGCATCGTCGTCCTCAGGAGAAGTACTTGATGGTGCTGTCGGATGTGCATAATGACGATGATTTGAATATGTTTGCGGAGAATAATGTGGTGGTTAAGCCTGCTATTATGTATCGTACGGTAGCGAGCGAATGGCCTGTGGATCAGCCGTTTGATTATGATATGATTGTGCTGTTTACTCCATCGGGTGTTGCGGCATTGCGCAAGAATTTTCCAGATTGGGAGCAAGGCGACACGGTGATTGCATGTTTTGGTGCGAATACGGCATTGGCTTTGGAGGAGGCCGGTTTCCGTGTGGATATCAAGGCTCCTTCTGAGAAGTATCAGAGTATAACAACAGCCATCAAGGATTATTTAGAGAAGCATCAAGGCGAGGAGTAAGATGAATGCCACTTTTCCTAAATCGGAAAAACTGTGTGGTGCGCAATCGGTGGATCACTTGTATAAGCAGGGCAAGCGCTTTGTGGTATGGCCTTTGCGTGTGACTTATCTGCCGTTGCCCGAAGCTCCAACGCAGGTGCTGATTTGGGCTCCGAAAGCCTTATTTAAGCATGCGGTAGATCGCAATCGTCTGCGCCGTCTGATGCGCGAGGCTTATCGATTGAATAAGTCGTTGCTTCTGGAGTCGGGTAAGTGCTACCATCTGGCATTCAATTATATAGACAAACAAATGCAGGACTATCGCACGATTAACAAGGCGATGCAGAAGGCCCTCAAACGATTGATATCTGAGGAATGAAAAAGTGGCTAAGACATATATTTTTGCTGCCCGTCTACTTTTATCGTATGTGTATTTCGCCTCACACGCCAGCAAGTTGTCGCTACACTCCTACATGTAGTCAGTATATGGTGGAGGCGGTGATGAAGTATGGCATATTCAAAGGCGGATGGATGGGTATCAAACGCATCCTCAGATGCCATCCATGGGGTGGTAGTGGCTATGATCCTGTGCCTTAGTTGTTTTAGTGTTGAGAGTTGAGAGTTTAGAGTTTAGAGTTTAGAGTTTAGTGTTGAGAGAAAAGGAATATGCGAATAGATATATTGACAGCTTGTCCTGAGTTGTTGGAGTCTCCTCTGAATCACTCCATCGTACAGCGAGCCAAAGATAAAGGGCTCGTAGAGATACATGTGCATAACTTGCGTGACTTTACCTTGGATAAACATCGCAAGATTGATGATTATGCCTTTGGTTTTGGAGCGGGTATGGTGTTGCAGATTGAACCTATCGATCGCGCGATCTCATACCTCAAGTCTCAACGAGATTACGATGAGGTGATCTTTACGGCGCCCGATGGCGAGCGTTTTACTCAAAAAGAGGCAAACACCTTGTCCATGAAGGAGAATATCATTATCCTATGTGGACACTATAAGGGTGTAGATCAGCGAGTGCGTGATCATTTTATCACCAAAGAATATACTATCGGTGATTTTGTGTTGACGGGTGGTGAGATGCCTGCGGCAATCATGACGGATGCGATTGTGCGTTTGTTGCCAGGTGCGATTGGCGATGAGACGAGCGCGTTGAGTGATAGTTTTCAAGATGGACTGTTAGAGCCAGGTGTATATACTCGTCCGGCAGAATACAAAGGTTGGAGGGTTCCTGATATTCTCTTGTCGGGCCATCAGGCCAAGATAGAGGATTGGCTCTACGAGGAGAGTGTACGCCACACGCGTGAGCGTCGTCCTGACCTCTTGGGTGGAGAAGAGAATTAAGAATTTTTAAATAAATAATACCATGAAGCGTTTATCTCTGCTATTTGTTTTTGCGTTGGTTGCGTTGCTTTCTGCCGCACAAGCAAAGTATGTATTTATGTTTATCGGTGATGGCATGGGCCCTCATCAAGTGTTGGCTACTGAGATGTATTTGGCCGAGTTGGATGGTAAAATAGGTCGTATGCCATTGACCATGACTTCGTTTCCGTATTCTGGTCAGGTGGCTACCTTCTCTACTTCTAGTGGTATCACGGATTCGGCCGCGTCGGGTACTTGCTTGGCTACGGGCACCAAGACTAATAATGGTATGATTGGTCAAGGACCTGATACTACGGATGTTATCAGTGTGGCTTCCCTCTTGAAGCAACAAGGTTGGGGCGTTGGTATTATGACCACAGTGACCATTGATCATGCTACTCCTTCTGCGCATTATGCGCATACGCCTTCGCGCGATAACTATTATATTATAGGTACACAGTTGGCAGAGTCTGACTTTGATTTCTTTGGCGGATCAGGCTTTTCTTCTCCACTAGATGAGTATAATCCATCAGCTCCTAATCTCTACGATTTGTGCCAAGAGAGGGGCTATATGTTGGCTGGAGGATATGAGGCTGCAAAGCGCGGTGTGGGCGTGCATAAGATGATTGTTGTGCCAGAGGAGCGTTTGGCGGATCGCACTAGACATGCGGGTGCCTTGCCATATGCAATAGATCGTCAAGAGGGCGATTTGAGTTTGGCTCAAATAGTAGAATTGGCGATAGCTCAACTTGGTCAACACGATCGCTTTTTTATGATGGCCGAAGGTGGCAAGATCGATTATGCTTGCCATGGCAATGATGGTGGAACTGTTCTGCGAGAAGTGATTGATTTTGACAATGCTATCAAGTTGGCATATGAATTCTATCTGCAACATCCCGATGAGACTCTTATCGTTGTGACTGCCGATCACGAGACGGGTGGTTTGGCATTGGGTAATAGCGACTATTGGTTGAATCTGAAGGTGCTGGCAGAGCAGAAATGCTCTTCAGATTTGCTGTCAGATCAGTTGTCTGCTCTTCACAAACGCGAGGGCTTGACTCTCACTTGGGAGCAGGTTAAAGAGGTGATCTCGCAGAATACGGGTTTGTATACTGCGGTAGAAATGAGCGATGAGGAAGATAGGGTATTGCAATGTGCTTATGCAGATATGATGCAACATGTGGGCGTGCAAAAGACCCTATATAAAGATATCAACGCATTGGCTTCTAAGGCCTTGTCTATTCTCAATCAAAAGTCGCGCTTGGGTTGGACCACTCATGGTCATACCGCATCGGCTGTGCCTGTGTTTGCTATTGGTGTAGGCGCAGAGCATTTTACTGGTTGGCATGATAATACGGAGATAGCTCCGCTGATTTATCAAGCTACACAATCAAAGTAAGGGTAGTATCTCGTCGTAGGTAAAGCCTCGTTGGAGGCAGAAACGAATGAGTTTTTCTCGTGCCATTGGGTCGTTGGACTTGATGGTGCGTTTTTTTGTGGCGATAGCGCGTGTAAGGCTGTTGATATAGTCGTTTTCGTCGATGTTTTCAAGGGCTTGGTGTATGTGAGCAGAAGGTAGATGTTTGGCTGTCAGCGTGGCTTTTATCTTCTGTCTTCCCCATCCTTGGTATGCTACTTTGTCGTGTGCAAAGGCATGGCAGTAGCGTTCCTCGTTGATATAGTTGCAGTCTTGAAGGTGTTGCAGGATAAGCGAGATGTCGTCCTCGTGTGCTCCCCACTGTTGTAGTTTTTGATGAAGCTCTGCGCAACAATGCTCTGCGCCCGCACAATATGCTTCTGCTTTATGCTTCAATTCGTCCAAAGACCATTCGTGCTTTGCCATAGATGTCATGTTTGAGTTCTATATCTTGATATCCTAATTCTTGCATCATTTCGCATACTGCTTGTCCGTATGCTTCGTTGATTTCGAAGAATAGTTTTTTGCCTGCTTTTAGCGATGCTATTCGCCGATAGAATAGTAGTGGGTCATCGTCTGGCACAAAAAGTGCGCTATGTGGTTCGAAGTCCAATACGCGGGCGTCCATGTCGGCTTTTTCGCAGTGGCAGATATAGGGAGGGTTACTAACAATAATATCTTGTTGCTCAATAGTGTCTGATAGTATATCTAGCCTATGGAAGTCGATATCTGTTGCATTACGAGTGGCATTTTCGCGAGCTATTTCTAGGGCCTGTTCGCTGATGTCGTAGCCATGTATTTGCCATTTCGGACATTGCTTTTTTAGGGCAATGGCGATGCATCCGCTGCCTGTGCCGATATCTGCGATGCGTAGGGGTAGGGTGGCGTCGCATTGAGCGAGAACCCATTCTACTAGTTCGGCCGTTTCAGGGCGTGGGATTAGTGTGTTGGGCGTGACACGTAGGTCAAGGCCCATCCATGAGGTATGCCCGAAGATATGTTGGATAGGTTTGTGCTGCCTCAGTTGCTCAATGATAGTACCTAGATTGGGAACTTCGGCGGCAGTGCTGGCTGTGATGATCTGTGTGCGGGTCATACCAGTGGCTTCCTCTAAGATCCAAAGTGCCAACTCGCGCAGTTCTTCTTCGGGGTAGAAACCACGCAACTCCGAAATGATGTGGTTGATGAGGATTTTCATGTCGCAAAGGTACACCAAAAAATGCAAATATGCAAGAATCTTACTACCAAACGAGTGAAAAAAGCGAAAAATGGTTAAATAATTTGGTCAGTTCGGAAAAAAGCAGTAATTTTACGCAGTTTTTGTGTAAAAAAACTTTAACCGATATTTTTTAATATACCATCTATATCATGAAAAAATCTTTTCTTCTTATTTTTTGCACGCTTTTGCTTGCTAATTTCTTGTATGCCCAACCTAACTTGTCGGGCAAAAAAATCTATGTCAACCCTGGACATGGTAGCTATGGTCACGATGATCGTCCGCAATCAACTATTCCTTATCCAATTCTCTCTGGGCTGGGTATTCCAGACACTTGCGGTTTCTTTGAGTCCAACACCAATCTGCACAAATGTTTGTATCTTGGAAAAAAGTTGGAAGAATACGGTGCAAAAGTGACATATTCTCATACGGAATGCGGTCCTTGGCCATACGAAAAGGAAAATGGTACATATCCACAATATAAGTTTGGCGTTTGGCAAGGCAATAATATAGAAAAATGGAATAATTGGGTTGTTGATTCTGCGACTTGGTATAGAGATTTTGGAACAAATGATCCCTTTACATATTGCAAACACCCTAATATTCGTAAGTATAATCGCATACCTGCCTTAGTTGCGCAAGAGGTCGGAGACTCTGTAGTCAATGGTTATGAATATGATTTTTTTATTTCGGTTCACTCTAATGCTCCTGGAGATGCTAACGACAACATGACGAACTACCCTCTATTTCTATACCGTGGATTTGACATGGAAAATAGTAAAAACTCTGATGATTCAAACAACCAGACCAATGAAAACATTTCTTACTATTCTCCAGGCAGTTACGAAATGGCAGACGCAGCATGGAAGCATTGTTATGAATTGATAGAAGGAGTAGGATCGCTTTGTCATCCCTACAGAGAAGAACCATCTGTGGATAAAAAATTCATATCTGGTGATTTGGATTTTTACTACACAAGTAAAGCATATCCCGATGGATTACATGTGGATCAAGATACTCTTGAGTTTGCAGGTAAGGAGTACTATTCTTATCTGGGCGTGATTCGCCATATGGTTCCTGGCTTCTTGGCTGAGGGTTATTACCACTCTTACGGTCCTGCTCGCCACCAGGCACTTAACTATGACTATTGTAAGATGGAAGGTCTTGCCTACTTCCGCGGTATATTGGATTATTTTGGATTGGAGGGAGAGAAAGTGGGGTATATTTTGGGAGTGATCAAAGATAATAACACCAAGATGTTTGATGATCCAGACTACCAATACCACCCTGGTTCTCACGACCAATGGATGCCATGTAATGGTGCGGTGGTTGTTTTGAAGAAAAATGGTGTGGTGAAAAAGAGCTATACTGTTGACCAAAACTACAATGGTATCTTTGCTTTCTTTGACTTGGAGCCAGGTGTTTATACCCTTGAATCTACATACGAAGGATTAGAATTCTCCGAGCAAGTGGTAGTAAGGGCGAATGAGACTGCTTACTCACGATTGTATCCTAAAACTACTCCTGCTATTTGTGCGTACAATTTGCAAGTAGAAGAGAATTTTAACTCATATACATTTAGTTTCTACGCAAACTCTGCAGCAACCGCGGCAAAAATCCTTTTCTATGATGATTCTGATAACAAATTAGGAGAACAAGCAATATCTGTGGCTAAAGGCAAGAATGAGATTACTATTCCAGCTATTAATATCCCAGCCAAAGTGGGTAAAACTGTTTCTTGGAAAGTAGATTTGACAGGTGAAGAAATTGAGGAGTTTGAATTGTTGCATTCAGATGCTTCTTTGGATGTTTACTCAACATCTCAACTTTTCCACACCGTGGATAATAACCCTATGTCCAAGAATTTTGGAAAGATCTATGTGATGCACCGTGCAAATACCAATTCTAGTGATTTAGCTCAAGCTAAAGAAAGTGGTTTGTATGTTTATGATTTTGAATTAACAAGGCAAAATAATTCAGCATACAAAGGCGGTCTGACTTTCGGTCACCCTACTCGAATGAGTATTGACGAAGAAGGATATTTGTACATCTCTGATTGGTCTGATCCATATTCAGGAATCTACATCGCGAATACAGCTGACCTAACTCAAAACTTTACCCAATTCTTCCAAGGTACACGCAATAATAATGGTGTATTTACAAACAATAGCAAAGCTGTCGGTGCTTCAACAACAGGTAATAGTATCTATGGTAAAGGTAAGGATGCTAAGTTATATGTGTTTAATGAAGATCAAGCTACTGGTTTGCCTGCGAATGGTATAACTATTTATAACATAGGTCAAAATGATGGCACTATTCTTCGCGAGTGGTCAGCTGCACCAAGTGCGACAATAACTTGTTCAGGTAATATATCAGGAAATTCAGCTCTTTGGGGGACAAGTAAAGGTGTGTTTATGTCTCAACATCGTGATGGGTATGGTACATATGCATCTATACACTTCTATAACACCGCAGGAGAATGTGTATATATGTCTCCAACTACTTCAACTACGAATAGCGAACAATCACCTATTCACGGATCTTACGGTGGTGGTTTTGCAGTTTCGCCAGATGAAACAATGTTGATTATCAACGATGGTAGAGAAAAAGCACAATTCCTCGTATTTGATATCACTTGGAATGGTGAAACGCCTACATTAGCGTTGCGCGATACCTATACGCACGGTCTTGGTGCTATCCGTCAAATGAACTGGGATTATGCAGGCAACCTTGTTTGTTCGGGTGATGATGGTATTCATATCTTCTCTGTTCCTACTAACAACAACAATACTATTGTTCCTGCAAGACAATCATTTGTGCGTAAAGATGCCGAAATATCCTCTCGTCGCATTTGGGCATATGACCTCAAGCGTACTCTTACTCGAGAGGGATATCTATTCTCTTTTACAGCCACTGTGGATGCTACAGAGGCAGAGCTCATACTAAAAGACAATAATGGCAATGTTATTAAATCGGTGACGCTGAATAATGTAACTCAAGGTAATAATGAGGTGTTGCTTGCTTATGATCAGGTACACAAGTTGGCAGACACAGATATTACTTGGGAAGTTACATTGTCCGCAGGTGATGTGGTAGCACAAGCTACGCTGCAAGAGTTGACCAGCGACATGGACAAGTTCTACTACTATCTTGCACAAGATGTCAAAGTAAACAATAACCCATATTCTGATCACTTTGGCAAGATTTATGTATTGGAAACCTATGATGGTAAGAATGATGGTAAGAGTCAGCATAGCAAGACGCAAAAAGCAGGTATCTATGTGTATGACCAAAATCTCAACTTGGAGAATTATGCTAAAGCTTATCTGCCAGAAGGGGTAGATGTTAAGACTTTTACTACAGGTCACCAATATCGCGTATTGCATCGTTTGGCTATTGATCCTCTTACCGATCAAGTTGTATTTATTCAAAGTAAAACCGACCAACTGTGGAAAGCCAATCCAGATAATTTGAATGCTGCGGCTCAGAATATTCTGTCGGGTAAAGCCACCGATGCTTCCTCTATGTGTTATGATGCAGCAGGCAATCTCTTTGTGTTTGGATATAACTCTGCTGAAGAAAAGGCAGTTATTTATAAAAAAGAAGTAGGGTCTAATAATTTCAATCCATTCGTTGAGATAGATCCTTGGGAGTACGAAAATGAGCGTAACTCTATGGCATCCGATGGTCAAGGCGGACTTTGGGTGATTTCTACATACTCGGGAAATAATTATGGTAACTTCTTCCATGTAAACCAAAATGGTGATGTTGATTTTAACATCAGTACGAATGGTACAACGCTAACTGGTAAACTCCTCAAAACAGATATGCCAGAAAATATGCCAATCATATTCAATCGTGGACAGTTGGCATATGATGCGGAGCGTAAGATCTTAGCAATAGGTGGTGACTCCAAAGTGACATTGTACAAAGTGACATACTCTCTCACAACCCCTACTTTAGAGTATTGGACTTCCACCTCTACAATAGGTAATATTGATGGTATTGGCTTTGACTATGCGGGTGACCTTTATGTGATGTCGGCTGCCACAGAGCGCTTCTACAAGTTTGCGGTACCTACAGAAGATAATACCTGCACAACTCCTGCGCCTACTTCGCAAAAACTCTTGGCTAATCCGTTGGTATTGGATGACACAGAGAATAACACATCTGTATTGAATAGCAATAAGTCCAAGGTTCGCAATGTATATGTGTTCCGTACAATGGTACCTGGTATGTACAACACCCTCTGCTTGCCATTTGGTGTGACGGTAGCTAATTCTCCACTTGCTGGTGCCGAAGTGCTTAAATATGATAATGCGACTTTCAATAATGAAGGTGAGGATATTTACTTGAACTTTAGTGAAGTAAACTCTACTATGACAGCCGGCACTCCATATCTGATTGAACCTATAGAAGAAGCCGAAGTGCTGGTGTTTGAGAATGTGACCATCACGGCAAGTACTACTACAGAAGTGACAACAGGCAATCAAATAGCCTACAATGGTATCTTGTCGCCTAAATGGCTAGAAAAGGATAATAAGAGTTATCTCTTCCTCACGGCTAATAATCGTTTGGCTTGGGCTAACGCTGCCGCTAATATGAATGGTATGCGTGGTTACTTCTATGTGCCAGAAGGTGCAAGTAGGATAAAAGGTCGTGCGCATATTCAAGTGAAGGAACCTGTTGCTACGGATTTGCAGCAAACCCATTCTCAACCTATAGCAACTAAATTTATTCATGATGGAGTACTCTATATTCAGCGTGATGGCGTGGTTTATACAGTAATGGGCACAAAAGTGCAATAAAAAGGCATAGTATTCATCGGGTTCGTCTCGCTATTTATCTGTAGCTTCGAGGTTTTTCCTCGAAGCTACAGTTGTTAAATGCGCCCTTACGCACGAATTTTATACAAAAATACATTTTTTTCTGAAAATATTTGCATATGTGCATTTTTTGTAGTACCTTTGCACGCTTTTTCGCGCGTATGTCTATGGCTTGTCGCTAATAGCCATCGCAGGAAAAGAAATATTAACTATTAATTATTAACTATTAACTAATCAAAACATTATGTTAAATCATTACGAAGCCGCTTTCGTGTTGACTCCCGTTTTGTCTGAACCACAGATGAAGGAAGCGGTTGACAAATTCGAGAAACTTCTCGCAGAGAATGGCGGTACCATTCTAGCTCGTGAGGAGTGGGGTTTGAAGAAATTGGCTTACCCTATCCAAGGCAAAACTACGGGATTCTACGCCTTGTTGCAATTTGATGTAGAACCTGAGATGATTGCTAAGCTCGAGACAGCTTTCCGTCGTGATGAGCGTGTATTGCGTTTCCTCACCACACGTCTTGACAAGTACGCATTTGAGTACTCAGAGAAACGTCGCAATGTTAATCTTAAA
>JAEIGA010011256.1_pt1 | contig 13581 bp, 9 predicted proteins | sample 9270691 | NCBI WGS metagenome assembly JAEIGA01 (sample SAMN17057246, study PRJNA624740) | gut metagenome | biome: biome; isolation source: fecal sample | host: Bos grunniens | place: China: Xizang | collected 2019
CTTATAGTGTTACCACTCCAGTACATTGTAACTAATTGATATTCAACGAATTACAAAGATTTTTCCATAAAATCGGTAGTACCGAATTGACTACCAATGATATAGGTGTATTTTCAACTTAAGCGACCAGAATGATCTCAATAGCCAAAGGTAATGATTTATTATGATATTGCAAGGTATCAAAGAGGAAGATGTCTTCCAGAGCTGGCGGAGAAGGTAGGGATCACACAGGCAAACCTGTCAATCCTCAAGACAGGCAAGGCGAAGGCCGTACGCTTCTCTACCCTGTCCGCTCTCTGCAAGGCCCTTGACTGCCAGCCGGGTGACATCCTGGAATATCAGCCGGACTAGGTTTTCAGAAGATAGCTGAGAAAATTGAATGCAGTTTGAATTATAATCTGTATATTTCGGAGACTTAACAATCTAAACATGAAAAGGATTATGGGTATTTCGACACTTGCCGCAATTCTGATAACTGCAGGGGTTATCTTACTGATTTTTGGCACCGTTCCAATGGAGAACAGGCTCGAAGACAATAAACTTACCGTGAAGTGCATGATCGGCAAGAAGGTCATCGACATGACTGACGCACATTATTACCCGGTCCCGGAAGAAACTGCCAATAACATCATACGCATCGGGGGCACCAGCATCGGAAAGAAGCACTACGGCAATTTCATGAACACCAGGACAAAGACGAAATATCTCTTCTACCAGACAGGCAAAGGTGAGAAGGTATACTTCGAGATCGGTGACAAGAAATATCTCGTCGACGGGATTTCCGTTCAGAAATAATCCAGGTCCATGAAGCAGATTCTTATAATCATCGGGCTGCTGCTCTGTCTCAACTCCAATGCTATCATCCCGGACAGGAAATATGTCCGCCTGCCGCAGGAAGTGGGAATGATATATAAGGAACTCAATGTCGTCACAAAAGACGGCTACAGGATAGAGACATGGCTTTTCAGGAGCGGACAGCAGGATGCAGCAGATCCGGAATCTGACGGCAATACCACGATGCTGGATGTGAAAGTTGATGGAGACCGGTATATATATACCGCCTTGGATAATGGATGGAAGTTCACCAGAACGATAAAGGTATCATGCAAAGACAATAAAATAACAATTGAAGATATAGAATAAGAAATGAAAAGAATCATCACTATCATTGCGCTCGGTCTGGTCGCAGCCATGATGAGCGCCCAAACTCCGAAAAACGTCAGATATGTCTTTACAGAGGCTTCTGATCTCAATCTCATCGGTAAGATTATAGAGGGAACTCCTAACCCGTATCATAGGGTAGACACCGTCAAGTACAAAGGATTCACTAAGAGTGAAAACAGGCAGGTAAGATGCCCGAACGGTCTTGCAGTGTTGTTCAAGACCAACACCACAACGATTTCAGTCAAGTGCGAATACGGATGGAAAGCCGTGCCGATGACAAGTACAATGGTTACCATCCGAGGATTTGACCTTTACATCAAGGATGGAAAGGATTGGAAGTACGCTGCTGCCGGGGTAAACAAAGAAGAGAAAGAGAATGAAAATCTCGTACTCATAAGGAACATGGATGGAAAAGAGAAGGAGTGCATGCTATATCTTCCAATATATTCTGAACTGCATTCACTTCAGATCGGAGTACAGGAAGGAGCATACATACAAGCCCTTGAATCACCATTCCGCCACAGGATCGGCATATTCGGATCAAGTTTCACACATGGCGCCAGCACTACTCGCTCCGGCATGACATATCCGATGCAGCTTACGAGATGGACCGGGCTGCAGTTTCTCAATCTCGGATGTAGCGGAAACGGTAAACTGCAGCCACATTTTGCAAAAGTTCTGTGCGACGCAGATGTAGATGCTTTAGTCTTCGATATGTTTTCAAATCCTTCTCCAAAGATCATTGAAGACAGGCTGTTCCCTTTCATCGAAGAAATCCAGAAGTCACATCCGGACATCCCACTCGTTTTCCAGCAGACAATATACAGGGAGAGAAGGAATTTCGACTGCGCCACCGAAGCATATGAGTCAAAGAAACAGGAAGTGGCTGCAAGACTTATGAAAGAGGCCTGTAAGAAATATGAAAATGTCTATTTCATACAGACAAACGCCACGGACAAGCTTCACGAAACTTCTGTAGACGGCACCCATCCATCAGATTACGGATACACCCTATGGGCAAAATCCATCCAGAAGCCGCTTCTGAAGATCTTCAGAAAATACGGAATAAAATAATGGTAATTCCTGATTCTCAAAATTAGTGATTTTCTAGTGTGATAATTATTAATAAAAATAGATAAATTTGCAACAACTTTGAATATAAGAGCAGCAAACAAAGAATCCTATATGAATAAAACGATTGACAAGACAAGCAGGGAGCCTATTTACAAACAATTGGTTTCCAACATCATGCACAGTATTATGGTAGGCGATCTCAAGCCTGGAGATATACTGCCGTCTATGAATGATCTGGCCATTAAACTGGATATTTCCAAAGAAACTGTCAAAAAAGCATATGGTATTCTCACTGCTAATGGCGCAGTAATTCCAAAACAAGGTAAAGGATTCTACATCTCCAAGCCGTCATCCGACAGTCGTTCTCACATACTTGTGTTGTTCGACAAATTTTCAGATTATAAGCAGATTCTCTTCAATGCGTTCAACAAACACTTGGGCAACAGTGCCGAACTAACTATTCTGGTACATAACCAAGATATAAATCTGTTAAAACTCTATCTGGATAATAACCTTGACCAATATGATTATTATATAATTACTCCACATTTCCCGCTTGACGAGAAAAGCCAGAATATGGTAGCCAAACAGATTGCACGTATACCTAACAGAAAACTGATTATACTGGACAAGCTTTTGCCAAAACTTCCCGGACGTTATGGTGCTGTCTATCAAGATTTCGAAAACGATATTTTCCACGGACTGGAGCAAGCTATGGATGACTTGAAAAATGTCCGCATGTTAAGAGTCATCACTTTACCACAGTCTTTATATGGTCAGACTATTCAAAAAGGTGTAAAGAATTTCACAGACAAATACAACATACAGGTAGAATTCCGGACAACAATTCCAGATGACATAAGTAAAAACGATTGTTTCCTGTTACTGAATTCACAACTTGACGCAGGATTAGTCGAACTTACACAGAAAACAACTGCGACCGGTATGAAAATAGGCTCCGATGTCACAATCATCTCATATAATGACGTTGACCTGAACGAACTCGTCTTAGGAGGACTGACAACTGTATCAACTGATTTCAGGGAAATGGGAAGAATGGCAGCTGAAATGATAAAGTCACAGAAGATGGAGAAAGTACACTGTCCATTCTATATGAACAGACGTAAGACATTCTGATAAATCGTTCTATTCCCAATAAGCGGTTTCTGTATAAGAAGTCTCGTTCCTGGCACCTGAAGGAGAATGATGATCATATGATATCATTGAGCTGGTTTATATAAAATTCAGCGTGGCTGACACTGGGTCAACCACGCTGAATTCACATAACACACTTAAAAACCAATTATTATTGTACAAATATCATGGCTCATAATGAAGTGTTACACCAGCCACCGGAAGTCCTGACTTAGTCGATACAATGTAATATCTTGTATTATATTCAGGCTCCGCTATATCGTATACAAGCTCAACGTTTGACTGAGCAGGCCATACCTGATTCAAAGAAGCTACTTCTACTCCTGCTTTATCAGTCGATATCAGCGCTCCCCTTTCCTTTGTATTCGTTGCTATCAGAACTGTCACTGAAGTCAGTTTATAACCATCCAATGCAGGGAGTCCGAGAGAAGCACCGACAGTATGTACAACAAGATTTGCTGCTGCCATATTACATCTACCGAATTCGAATGAATAATCCGTACCATCCAGAGTATACACATACTCTCCTACACTCTGAGCCTGAGTCGGCCATCCCATTTCATTATTTGTAAAATCAAAGAACAAATCCATCGGTTTCAGTGATGGTCCTTGATACGTCGGATTGCCTTCCTGCAGGACTGGAATAAGGGCAACAACATTTTCATCACCAGTATACACTTTAATGAAGCCCTCCCTACTTTTCCTTGTACGGTCATTGGCCTGGACCTTGATCTTCAGATCAGCATCACCTTCACCGTAGATCACAGGTGTACTCATCCAGCCGACTGTTGTAACTGTACGAAGTGTATCACCTTCTGTCGGGACAGTCTCCGCCCATCCAAGAAATTCAACACCCCAGAAGCTATTGGTCGAGAAAGACAGGTCAAGAGTCTCGCCTTGATAAGGGACCTTATAAAAATCATTCTCTACTTTAAGTTCCTTCGGCAAGCGTATATCGGAGTGTCTGTCAACTGACATCTGCTCGCATGAAATCATTGCGAAAAGGCTCAATAGAAGAACCGAAAATATTTTAGTGACTTTCATATCTCTCATTATTTATAATTTTCAGGGTTCTCATCCTGGGATTCAAGAACGCCGTCACGTACTCTGCTGCGAAACTTCAGAGTTTCTCTAAACTCTTTTATATCAGCTCCTGAAGTGTATGTGAAATTCAATGAAATCTCACGTTCCTGCAGAAGTTTTGCATTATTATGCATGCTTGGCTCTCCTGCAATGGCAGATACACTGACGCTTCCATCTGCACTCGCCACATCAATCGTACAATCTTCATTAAAAGAAAGTACAAGAGGTCCGGTAGCAGCAGAACCAGTAAGCACAACAGAATTATAGTCCTTTGTCTTCAAAGTGAAGACCTTGTCATCAGACTGAGAGTAATCAGCTCCGCTATGACTCCATTGACCGAAGAACTTGTTCTCACATTTCACAACGATGACTTCAAATGAAGACTCAGGTTCCAGAACATCCGCATCGGCAGATTCTATACGGAAACCCAGTGCATAATACGGTGCAAAGACATTAGGGTCCTCTTTTATAAAGTCTGTTGCTTTGACTGTAGCAGCTGCCGTGTGACGTCCTTTCTTTATGGTCATTGAACTTAGGTCATTGATCTTGTAGTATGATTCAGGAAGCGGTGTCAACACAGAAATACCAGCTGCCTTCACTTCATCTGTAACATATTTCTGGCATATTATACCAAAAGACCCTTTACCAAGAATGGCATCTAAGGCTGTAAAGGAATCATATTTCTTTTCTGGAGCTATCTGAGCAAGATCTGATGTGAGAAGCGAGTTGTCAATCACAACTTTGACCTTCCTATCCTTGTCATTGGATATGGTTCCACCAAGAGCCACCGTAAAATCAAACGACTCGTTTTCACCCATGACAAACGATCGCAAATCATACTGATATGCTGTGTATATACCTGTTCCATCATCAAAATCACGAACATAATCAGGATAACATCCTGTCAGCATCATGAGAGCAGAAACGAATAAAAAAAGTGTCTTCTTCATTGTTATCATAGTCTTCATTATTTCCATGTTTCATATCCTTTATTCTGAACCAGATTCGGACAGCGACGCACTTCCATATATGGGATAGGTTGCCAAAGTGACGGATAGTTCAGAGTGCTGATCGCCTCATAATCATATGTAGGATCATCACCTTCGCCAGTAATCACAACTCTTCTGATAGGAACATTGATTTCGCTTACATCCGAAGCCCAACGACGTGAATTATAGAACTCATGACCTTCAAAGCATGTTTCTACCCTCCATTCATTCTTCACGAGTTCTGCGAACTTCTCCGGATCTGCAACACATTCCTCAAGATACGGATCGGAGCTGCTGCCGATGCCTGGAGTACCGTCCAATGACGGTCTTGAACGAAGCCATGCAATAGCCTGTTTGGCAGAATACCCGTATTTGCCGACATCAGCCGGAGAAGTGACTTTGGAAGCTGCCTCAGCAAATATGAGACACATTTCTGTCCACCGCATAAGCATTAGAGGATGATAAGATGTCTGTATATCGGCATCGAAAGGATTCCAACCTGTATAGAGGAACTTCTTGATATAATATCCGGTAGCTGATGTAGATCTGAGACCCGGGGCGTCAACTCCACCCTCTCTGGTATTGAATTTATACATAATGTCGGTAGGATTGGTATTACGGACCACCTCTGCCCCATCATAGTTCACACTTGCATAGAAACGCGGATCTCTGTTTTGATAAGGTTTATCCGGATCGTATTCTGAACGTGGGTCAGAAATCGGATAGCCATTTGCCGCCGGGAACAGATCGATGATTGCCTGAGATGGAACAATTTCTGCATCGCCACCAAAACCGATAGGATAGAAAGCCTGCTCTAGTCCCTGACCTTCAGAAGGTATCTTGGAACACCATATGATTTCAGGACTATTCGGATTATGGTATTCCATTTTGTTGAGAGGATTGAATCCACCTGTCAAAGAGCCTTCCTTCTCAAGCTTGAAACGCATGACTTCTGCAGCATAATTTGCAGCATTACTGTAACGTTCAAGTATGATCGGATCATCTTGAGAAAGGGTTGGATTCCAATATGGAGATGCCCAATACAGATAAACCATAGCCTTCAAAGCCTTGACTGAAATCTGATCAAGTCTTGTATAACGTGCTGAACCTGTGACAATGATAGTCTGCTGAGGATCTCCAGGATAATCTCTATTGCTTTCCGGCAAATATACACAAGCTGAATCACAGTCTTCGAGTATGGCCTCACAACATTCATCGATGGAAGAGCGTACTATTGATGAGTTGTCCAATGACCCGTACTCAGTCGGATTCATCATCAAAGGTATACCATACATCTTGCCGTCAGTACCTTCTCCGGCAAACATTCTGAGAAGAAGGAAGTGCTTCCATGCACGTAGTCCGTATGCATCTCCCTGAAGACATTTCCGCAGTGCTCTGTCAGCTTCCTGATTCAGCATGTACTGAGTATTATATCCCACTCCATCCTTAAGGAAGAGATTCACATAATTGATTGATGTATACGATTCATCCCACAAATCGGCAAAAGGATTATACGTCATATTTGCAACACCCTCAGAATACATTCGCTTAGCGATCGTTGGAGCAGAAAATACTGCCTCCGAAGAAATTGCAGAAAGACCTACGTAATTAGCTGTATTATAATTGGTAGGGAAATAATCCTTATACACTTTGTCAACAAAACCTCTGAGAAGCTCAGGATACTGATCAAAGTTCTCATCAGTATAAGCTCCATTAGGGAGAGGTTCAAGAAAGTTGCAAGCTCCCAAAAGCATCATCGATGCTGTTAATGCAATTGATTTTACAATAGTTTTCATGTTCTCTCCTTTTAGAATTTGAATTTCACACCTGCTGTAAAGATCCTGAGCAACGGATATGCTGAAATACCTGAAGATGGAGCCTCAGGATCAACATACTCCAGATTTGTAATTGTCGCAAGATTCTGACCTTCAAGTTTCAGCATAAGACCTTTAAGTACCTTTCTGGTCCTGAGAGGAACATCATACGACAAATTAACGTTCTGGAGCTTGAACCAAGAAGCATCCCGCAACCAGAAGGTCGATTTAACAAAATTGTTGGTAGATTTCACATACGAAATGTTAGGATATGCCCCACCAAGATTGTCACGGACAAAAGCAGAATAATTACCATCTCCCCAACCATTCCAGAAATATTCTGAACTGCACATAAAATCATATCCTGTTTTTCCGCTTCCTATGAGTTCCAGAGAAAGTCCCTTATACTCAAATCCAAGTCTCACCGAATACCGGAGATCCGGCTGGTTGTTTCCGATTACGACTTCGTCGTTGCTATCGATCTTTCCATCATTGTTCTGATCCTTATACATCAGGTCCCCGATAGTAACTGTAGAATATGATGGGACAGTCTGCACCTGCTCAAGAGTCTCGTACTTGCCGATACATTCCAGTCCTCTGATGTTATGCATGCTGGTTCCGGTCCTCTTTTGATAATCGTAAAGATAGTCATCCGACAGGAGTTTATTATATACGGTATTCCAATGACATGCGTTGGCTGCTGCAAAGACAGTGAAATCTCCGAAAGAATGACGCCAGCCAAGAGACAGTTCATAACCGAGAGTCTTATTGGAAGTAACATTAGCATATACAGTAGGACCAGAAATACCAAACACTTTTGGAACTATTGAACCCGCATCTACAATGACATCATACGACTGTCTTCCGTAAACTGTAGCACTGATGGAAAAGTCGCGACAGAAATCGAAATCAAGACCGACTTGCCACATGGAAAGTTTTTCCCAGTCCAGATTTGGATTTGCGAGTTTATTTATCGTTGTCTTCTGAGCCTGCCACTGTTTGTTTCCGAACCAGGTATCAAGATTCAGTACCGGACCGAAATATCCACTGTTGGCACGGGAAAAATCTGACTGATATCTGTATGCGGAACCAAAGGCATTTTCATAAGCACCGATGACTCCATATTGTGCCTTTATCTTGAGATAATCTATCCATTCCGCTTTCTTCATGAATTCTTCATTGGAAACCACCCAAGCAATTCCAGCAGATGCAAACGGATGGAATCTGTGCTTTCTGTCAAAGCGTGACGAACCGGCATATTGGAATATTCCCTCAACTATATAGCGATTCTTGTAAGAATATTTCGCATCAGCAACGGTCTGCATCATACGACGATAACGTCCATCATCCTGCACATTTGCACTATACATAAGGAATGAAGCTCCTAAATTGATGTCATGACCATTTCTGGACCAATCCCACGAAAGACGCTCCTTTAGCTGAAGTACCTGACTTGTTCCTTTCGCACTATATGATTTATTAGAAGACTTGGCACCTTGATGAGTCGGTGATATGATTCCTTTACCATCTTCAGCAGAAGGATCCCAATAGTATGACAGGTAATCCTCTGATTTTGAAATTGTATAGCCTGTAAATGTCGAATACGATACACTTGTTTCAGATTTAAGCCCCTTTACCCACCTACTGAAATCAAGACCGACATTTACGAAAATCATACCGCTTCTTAACTTTCTTACAGCACTTCCACCTTCCATCAATTTTGCATATGGATTGGATGTGAACTGCGGTGTTGTACCATAAATGGTTAGACCATCCAGTTCGTCAGCAACAGAATCAGAATAGTTTGTACCAAGTATCACAGGATATGCCACCGGTGGTACGTTCATCCAATCGTTCCACTCTACACTTCCAGAACGTCTGAATGCAAGCAGACTATTGAAACCGGCATTTATGGTTATAAAGTCCTTGATGCACGAGGTGACGTTAGCTGACATATTGATTCGGTTATAATCGAAAGGATCATTCGAATTCACTATGTCGCCAGAGTAGAATTCTGAGAGTGATGCTGCATACTTAACCTTATTACCACCACCAGTAATCGATATAGATACATTGCCCACAGGCAAGACCTGTTTCATAAAAAGAGACCGATAGTCAACATTCGGATATTGCAGGTCGTATGCATCCCCCCTGAGGAAATTCTGAATCGCAATCGGACTGTATAATTGAGTATATCCGGAATTTGCACGAGCCTGATTGTTAAGTATGGCATAATCAACACCATCAACCCATTCCGGAATTACACCAGGAGTCGCTACACCAGCCTCAGTGTTGACATTGATGGTCAATGGCTGGTTGAAACCGCCGGTTCTGGTCTTGATCAGAAGTGCTCCATTGGAAGCCATCGGACCGTATTTTGCGCGATCTACAACATCACCAAGCAACTGCACAGATTCAATCTGCGAATGATCCAGAGAGAATGTATTGAACGGCATGACAACGCCATCTATTATACATGTCATATCGGCTGATCCTCGGAATGCCATATTCATTTTCGTATTCGACAAGTAATTAGAGCTGTAATCAACATGCCACCATCCTCCAGATTGCGAAGTAATGTCCAGACCTGGTATAAGACCAATTATAGAGGCTCTGACGTCACCTGCCATCTTCTTATTCAGTACTTGTCCCGGCAAGTAGAGGCCGCGGGTTCCTGTCGTTTCGATAGTATCAGCCTGTTCCTGAGCCATAGCCGGCATTACAGCTACGGCAAATAGCGAAACGATTGATATTAAAATATGTTTTCTCATAGTACTACCTCCATGCTGGGTTATTAACGAAATTCTTCATCTTCAAAGCCTCGGAATCAGGAAATGGAAGATAATACATACAATCCTTCCATACACCCTGACGGTTTTCTGCCAATTTTCTTCTTTCATACTTACGACCTGCAGGATGCTCCGGAGAGACTTCACATTTCTCAACATACATTCCATAAAGAGGATTCACGCTGCTGTCCATAGTCAGAGGAGCTATCTTCCATCTACGTATGTCATAGAAATAATGATGTCCCTCATAACAGAGTTCAACATTCCTTTCATTACGGATGCGTTCACGGAAGATATCTGGGGCTACCGTATACTCATCCCTGACAGGAGGCATATTGACTCTGGCACGTACCAAATTGACAGCATCCAAAGCAGAAAGCCTGTAACCCTGTGCAGTTCCACGAGGGCCGTATGCTTCATTTACAGCTTCAGCATACATGAGATAAAGATCTGCCATACGGATGAGAGGGTCAATCTTAGGCTGAGCAATATTCTGTTTATTACCTAGTGCCCCTGTCCAGTATTTGTTCAGATAGTAGCCAGTATTCGAGTATCCTGCCGACTGACTGTCCATGGATCCCCACTCTATGCCAAAATTCATTTGCTCACTGCTGATTTCTGTCAATGGGTAAGTCTTGGTCACAGGATCATAGTGGATTTTGATAGGACCTGTGGTATAATCTGTAGTAGTACCGTCATGAACAACTGCAACATAAAACCTTGGGTCACGTCCGCGTGTTGTTCCTTCTGCAAGCGCATAGGGATCCTGCTCCATATACGAACCGGCGGACTCAGCAATTTCACGATCCTCCGGAGTATTCAATGCATAACCATCGATGGTCTCGAATTTATCCACAAAATTCTGTGTAGGGCACATTCCACCAGCACTCTTATTATTCGTCTGAGGGAAGGCAAAGAATCCGATGTAATTAAGGTTGTTATCCTTCCAGAATGTTCCTGTACCAGGACCTGCTGTCCAGCCCCAGATACACTCATTTGTAGATTCCTTTCCGTAAAAATTATCAGTATAGAATTCAAACGGGAGCAGTTCATATTGTTCTTCCTCAGCCGCCACAAGGGCATCTGCACAGGCATTTGCAGCATTGATCCAATCCTGCTCACCGAGTTCATTATTAAGAGGACTTGCAGCATAAAGCAGGCAACGCGCACGCAGACCTAGGGCTGCCACTCCGTTAGGACGGATCAAAGTGGTGCTCTGAAGGTGACCGGACTGTCCTGGACGTGCATCTCTTCTCATCATACCTACCTCCTTTAGAAGCTGATAGCCTTTATAGCAATCCTCTGCTGCCTTTGTATAGGTAGAATGAGGGCTTTCACGAGCGAGATCCCACTCATCGTCAGCGTCTAATGTGTGGTCAATATAAGGCATGCCACCATAGAGACGACAAAGTGCAAAATGTGAATATCCTCTTATGACATAACATTGTCCCAAAAGATCCTTGTATTGCTCCTCCGTAATGTTCTTACACTCGTCTATACGTTCTATAGTAAGATTCGCCTGACGAATCATATGAAACAGAGCATATGCCATCGGCTTCGAGTCATTTTCCTTGGTATCGAAAGTAATACGATACAGTATGTCCTGATTAAGGTTACATTGTTTGAAATTAAGCTGACTGTAACCTAAATAACCACAGTCGGCAGCATCTGTTGTATTTATCAATGCCAGACGATGAAATCTGTTCAGATCCTGATAAAGAGGGAATGAAAGGTTGATGCAACCTTTGTTCTTACCTGAGTCATTATTATAGCAATAATAAAAATAACTCGAAAAGTTCTTGTAAGAAGAGAACACGTCTTCATCAGTCATACCGAGATCAGGATCGACATCCAGATAATGGCAGCCTGCAACACAAAGCGAAGCACAAAGGCACAGGATGATTCCTTTTATTGTATGTATAATCTTTTTCATTTTTCCCGATTTTAGAAATCCATTGACAAACCTATCTTAAGAGTCCTCATCTGCGGATATACAGCAGTAGTACCGCTTGTTGCTGTAGGGTTCATATCCTTGATTGGACTTACAAGGAAGAGATTGTTTCCTATCAGACTTAATGTCAAGCCATTGAAAATCGATTTACGCCTCTTAGTAAAATCAAAACGATAAGATATACGAGCTTCCTTAAGCATAAAATAATCCGATCGTCTCCACGTATATCCATCAAGTCCAAGAGAGTATCCCGGAACATCGGTGACATCCTCTGAGACAGGTTCTACGGAACCTCCTCCCCATGAATACATCGACTGAGAGAATAATGGTACAGGAGCGGTCGCATCCCTGTTCTCAGGTGTCCAGTAGTCTATCTGAGACTTATGTACTGATAATTCTTCCATGACAAACGGAACCATTGCCTCTGCATTGTAAGTTATGTATTTGCCGATGGTACCGGTACCAAGGAGATTGAACGAAAATCCTTTATAACCCATTCCGAAACTTATCGAATACAGACCTGGTGCATAGACAGATCCTTTTACGGCATGAAGGTCATTCTGATCTATGACACCGTTCCTGTCATAATCGAGGAATTTATACACACCCGGTACCACATTCTGGCTCCAGTTTGAAGAATACGTTGGATAACCATGGATTTCATCTACTGTATTGAAATACCTGTCATCTACGAGCGACTCACCTTTAAGCATCGCACCATACTGAGTGCCGGTCTTCTTCTGATACTCTTGCGCATATGGCAGATCTTCATAGAATGTGATTCTATTCTCACTTATACCGAAGATACCTCCTATCTCCATAGCGAGGCTATTAGGAAAGACATGCTTGTAACGGATGTCTGCTTCAATACCGTGCTTCTTGATTGCACCTGAGTTAATGTCCTTATAAGATACCGCTACAAAAGGGGTTACGATAGGTGATGTCAATATATCTCTACGATCCTCACTATATAAATCTACGCTCAACGTAAGACGGTCATCCAGCCATCCCATCTCAAAACCGAGATCTCTTTTGACAGCTGTCTCCCAACGAGCATTTTCATTAGGCGCTGCACCTTCAGTTATTGCATTTCCGCCAGCTACTGATTTCTTGTTCCAGTAAGTCAGATACAACCAGTTGGCTGTCGAGTTATCACTTCCTACAACACCATGAGAATATCTTACCTTCATGGTGCTCCACCATGGCAAAGCTTTTCTCCACCACGGTTCCTTGGACATATTGTATCCTACAGCTACTGAAGGGAAGAAGCCATAACGGTTTGATGGCGAGAATTGTTCACTACCGGTTATTGAAGCATTGACTTCAATAAGATATCTGCCCTTATAATCATATGTGACTCTTCCTACTAAAGACTGATTTCTCTTAGGAAAATCTTTGCCTTTATTATACTGTCTCTGACTATAGAGCAAGAGACCTGTCACATTATGAGCTTTTGCGAATTTTCGAGCATAATTCACAGAGCCTTCGAGATAAAATATTGTCTTGTTATCCTTTGCAGTATTATTGACACCTACTGAATATGGTTTCAGATTCCAGACATA
>JAEIGA010011257.1_pt1 | contig 13581 bp, 14 predicted proteins | sample 9270691 | NCBI WGS metagenome assembly JAEIGA01 (sample SAMN17057246, study PRJNA624740) | gut metagenome | biome: biome; isolation source: fecal sample | host: Bos grunniens | place: China: Xizang | collected 2019
CCGCCCCGGACTTCGGGGCTTGCCCGCAACGGGGAACGTATCCTAAGACACGTCGCAGGAAAGTGGCGCGTAATGAATCACATCTCGCGCACAAAATGCACGGAAAAACAACACCTTAAGTTGATTTCCCCTCGCGCATCATCAATGCCGCATCTTTTGATAGGGCAAGGTCACAAAGAAAATTGCACCAAGGATATTGCCGATGGTGACAAAGAAGAGGTTCGTGCCGTACCCTGCGAGTGTCACCTCTGGGCCTGCGCCATTCGCCAAGGCGATGCCGATGATACTCATGTTCGCGATGCTATGTTCAAATCCGCAGACCATGAAGATAAGGATACACCAAATCGTCATAATCAATTTGCCCGTCTCGCTCTTCATCCGCACGCCACACCAAATCGCCAAGCAGACGCAGATGTTACACAAAATACCACGCACCACCATCTCAATCGGGGCCAAGGCCACCTTGGACGAAGCAACCTGATGGAAATAATTCACCACATCTGGCACTTCATTCGCACCCGACACGAAGTACAACCCAATCAAAATCCAGGTGCCCAAGAGGTTGCCCAACCAGTTGACCAACCACAGTAAGCACGCCATCCGCCAAGAGATTTTCTTCTCCCATGCCGCCGCAGAGAGCACTAAGTTATTGCCCGTGAAGAGTTCGCAACCTGCCATCACAGCGAGACTCAGTGCCGACGAGAAGGCAATCGCTGCCATAAGCTTGGAAGCGGGTCCCATGAGCGGGGTCAACAACCCACCGATGCTCAGCGCCACCATACTTCCAAACGTGATAAACATACCCGCCACCATCGACGAGATGATATATCCACGCGGATTACGAAAATACAACGAGATCTTGGCTAAAGCAGAGCCGCACAAGCGGCGATAAGCGTCACAATACATGCACTTCTCCGTAGGTAAAAGACGAAAAACGGATGTTTCAATTAAAATAACACGTTTCCCCCACAATCGCAAGCACCTTTTCTAACGCACCTCACCCATCAACGCCCCTCCAAGCAGCCACGCACGCATTATCTCCTCCACCAATATCACCTCGAACAACACCACAAATGAAGCCACCAAGCCCCCGTCCCTCATCCTCTTCCTTGAAATAAAAAAGCCTGACTCCTTTCGGAATCAGGCAATTTAAAAACCCGGCAACGTGCTACTCTCCCACCAGCGAACCTGGCAGTACCCTCGCCGATGAGGCTCTTCACTTCCGTGTTCGGAATGGGAACGGGTGTTACATCCTCTCTATGGCCACCGGACAAGTGACTCAATCCTCACGCCGTGAGCAATTGAATGGCGCGTAGTTTACCATAAATCAATGACCGCACCGCATCTTTTTTACACTTTTTTAAGATTTTAATCCTCTTACAAAAAGCAACCCGATGTCCGACCTCTACGCGCGCCTCTTTTTAGTTTTTCGCCGCCCCCGCATGACCACTTTAGGCAGGCTGGGAGCAACCCCGCTTCAAGATTAATCCAATAGCATCCCCAAGCACTGGCTCCAGAATTTCCACGCGCCAAGAATCGCCGCGGCAATCATAATCGCGATAAAAAAGATTTTCACGGGGGTTGATTCAAAGAAAGAGGGCGATGCTTTCACTTCTTCCCAAGGGAACGCCGCCTTCCAATTGGGCTTTTGATCAAGGTAATCATGAAAGAGCTTGCGTGCGTCCTCTAACGAGACCTCACGCGCACACCGATAAAGCTTCTTTTCTGTTGCCTCTTGATACTCTAACTCCAACGGACACCCTGACTCAAAGTCCACTTGCAAAAAGTCATATTCAGACGTTTCTTGAGCTAAGACAATGAAGCCCTCTTCCCGATCAACGTGTTGAAAGCTGTAGTCAATGAGTGCATGTGTAGCCGTCTGCACGGGTGTATGTTCGGTTTCAATCTTCATCATACGGCTTCCTCAATTCTGCTATCGTGCATTCACCTGATGAGTGGCATTAGCGAGTGTTCGCCTGCATAACAATCTTACAAAGGGGAGCCTCATGCGCTTGTCTCAATGACGCACTCACAGCGAATGCCAATGGGTATGTTAGAGACGAAGGGTTTGGAAGAGGTCGGTGGCAATGAGGGACTCTTGTCCGTGCATAAAGACGGCACGGTCGCCGGCAATAGCGTGTTGGTAAACCCCCAAACAGGCGGCATCTTCGGTGCCGAGGCCACGCGCCAAAAGGCCCACTATCACGCCCGTCAATACATCCCCTGTGCCAGCAGTTGCCATACCAGGATTACCACTCATGCAGAGATGCACCTGTCCTCCAGGTTCGGCAACCAAGGTGTGGTGCCCCTTCAAGACGGTAATTGCGTGATAGGTGGCGGCAATCGCACGTGCCGCGGCAGGACGATCGCGTTGGATTTCCTGTGGGGTTACGCCGAGCAATCGTGCTGCTTCGCCAGGATGCGGCGTCAAAATAAGGCGTAAGGTTGATTTATCTGCGCTCCAGCCCTCTTTTCGCAATTCGGCAAGAGCGGTCAACGCATCTGCATCTACCACGGTACGCGGCAATGAGGCTTCGCTCACCAACGTCCGCAAAAGGTCCATCTTAATCGCATCAAAAGCGCCCATGCCAGGCCCAATCGCCAAAGCATCACACCCCGCAGCGACATCGACTAACTCAGCTTCGGGAACCGAAAAGACCGCTTCTGGCACCCAATGTGCAGCAGCGGCACGAGAACAGTCGGGCACATCTAATGTCACCAAACCGCACCCTGCGCGATACGCGGCCAATGCCGAAAGCACCGGCGCATGCGGATAGACGCGCGAACCACCAATAATCACCGCATGACCATAGCTCCGCTTATGCGAGTCCAAGCGACGGTCAGGGCGCAGATAGTAACGCAATTCGGGTTCGGCGATTAACTCAATCGCCTCTGGCGGCAGGCACTCATGCGCCTCTAAGACATCGCCAGGAATGCCGATATCCACCACACGCAGTTCACCCAAATAGGTGCATGCCGCAGGAGAGGTGAAGCCAATCTTCGGACGCGAAAAGGTAACCGTGATATCTGCGCGGACCGCTTCGCCTGGCGCCATGCCTGAATCGGCATCCAGTCCACTGGGGACATCCACAGAGAGCACCGGACAATCCGACGAAGTCCCATTAATCCAGTGAATTGCCGTCGCCACTGCACCTGTTGGGACGCCCTTTGAGCCGATGCCCAAGAGCGCATCAATAATCAACGCGCGACGCGGAGAAACAGCGGGATCTGCCCATGGGTTATCCACCCACGCTTCAGACGAGGGCAAAACTTGCGGTTGGATTCCTGTGGCACACATATCCTTCCAAGCGCGAGAGGCATCCCCCTTCAAGCGCGTCGCCACGCAGGTCATCAAGACGCTTACATCATAGCCGTCCACCTTCAAGCAACGCGCCGCGACGAATCCATCGCCCCCATTATTGCCTGGGCCACAAAGGATTACACAACGATTCAGCCCGGCGCGCTTCATGATGCGTTCGGCACGACGTGCCACTGCGGCACCTGCACGACACATTGCCGTGTAAGAGGGCAAGTTACGTTGCGCAAAAGTCACCGTTTCTGCTTCGCGAATACCATCAACACTGATCCACTTCATCGTGTGCTCCTTCTCAAATCGCCACTCATTATACCACCCTTTCGCCCCTCTACGCAAAGGTCTCCCGATGTGTTCTCCTCCGTATCCAAGGATACAGTTTAATTTTCCAAGCGAAAATCTCTCCTATAAAGAGAAGGAATTATGCTAAACTATCCCTGTTCATCAAGAAAGGACTTCACGAACATGAAGAAAATGACTGCTTTTGCCGCGTTGATTCTCGCGGTCTCTGCGCAAGCCGCAATCTCCAATGTTGCCTTTAAGCCCTCTGGCGTCCCCGCTTTTGTTGGCGAAGGTGAGTTCTCTATCGGCGCCTTGACGTTAAAATCTGACAAAACTGCTTCAATTGACAAGGTGCAAATCAGCATCAAAGGCACCCATGCAAAGGATTTGACCACCTTGCGCCTGGGTAAGACCAAAGGCACCATCACTGGCGATACCGTCACCTTTGATGTTCCGGTCAAGGAAGGCGATTGCTACTACACGGTCTTCGCTGAAGTGCCTAAAACCGCCGACCTCACCCGTAAGTTGGTGATTGAAGGCGTGCCCGTTCGCCTCGGTAGCATTGTCACCCGCCCCAACCAGAAGATTGTGGATGCCAATCGCACCTCGAAGAACTTCCGCATCCCTGGCATTGTTGAGACCAATACCGGCGCTCTCGTGGCAGTTTTTGACAACCGCTTCAACCACGCAGGCGACTTGCCCGCAGACATCACCGTCGGCGTGAGCATCTCTAAGGACAAGGGTGTCACCTGGTCTCCTATCCGCACCGCAATGGATTACAAAAATCTCCCTGGCGGCCACGGCATCGGCGACCCTGCCATTCTCTTTGACCCTGTCACCAAGCGCCTTTGGATTGCAGCGCTCCGTGCCCCCAAGAGCGGTCACCCCATTTGGACCTCTGTGAAGGGTTCGATTAGCCCTGACGACTGCGGTCAGTTCATCCTCTCCTACTCTGACGATGACGGCGCAACATGGTCTGCTCCCATCAACATCACGAAGGACGTGAAGCGTCTCGGCGATCCTGACACCGCTGAATGGGGTCTCCTCTTCCAGGGCCCTGGCGCTGGTATCGCCATGAAGGATGGCACCCTCGTCTTCCCCGCACAGATTTGGGGTAATCGCGGTGGCGCTCCGCACCATGGCGTGCTCGTCTACTCGAAGGACCACGGTAAGACCTGGACCAGCTCTAAGGCAATGCCTTGGGGTGGCTCTGAATCCACCGTGGCACAGTTGCCCGATGGCTCGCTCCTCCTCAACACCCGTGAAGGCGGCGGTCCTGCCACGCGTATCACCGCTCGCACCACTGACCTCGGCCAAACTTGGGAAAAGGTGGAAACCGAAGCACTCCGTCAGCCCGGCAACCTCTGCCAGGCCGCGTACTTGATGCTCAATAACAAGCTTTACTTCTCCAACCCCAATTCGGGCGGTCGCAACACGATGACCCTCCGCGTTTCGGAAGATGGTGGTAAGACTTGGCCCCGTAGCCTTGTCTATGATCCGCGCAATTGCGCTGGTTACTCCTCGACCTGCCCTGTGGATGGCAACTCCATCGGCATCATCTACGAAGGCACCTCCGATTACCACTACTTCGTGCGCATCCCCGAATCCGACCTCAACTGAGGCGGATCGGGCTTGAAAGCCGCCGCACTTCCCGTTGCTTCCGCCCCCGCGTTTACGCGCATTCACGGCGAACCAAACGGTTGATGCGGCGGTTTTTTACATCCCTTTCACATGAATTTCTCCCCAGAAACCCCGCTAGCAAAACTCACCTTCACCGTGCTGGACTTTGAAACAACCGGTTCGGTAAAGGGATTTGACTGTCTCCCTTGGCAACTTGGCGCCGTGACGGCGAGTAAGGCGGGGATTTTATTGGAGCAATCGCGCTTTGACACACTCCTCCGCGTGCCCGAGTCACACCGTTTCTCTGGCAGAGCGCCGGGCCAACACGCCCACCTTCGCGCAGAAATTGCCGCCGCACCTGAGCCAATGACCCTCTGGCATGAACTCCATGCCGCGCTCTCTCGCACCATTCCAGTGGCCCATAATGCCGCCACCGAACGCAATGTCTTGGCGCGCCTTGCGCCAATGACGCGTTATCCTTATTGGCTGGATACACTCCGTCTCGTGCGAAAGGCCTATCCCTCCCTGCCAAGTTATGCGTTGGATGAGGTGATCCCAATCTTAGGCCTAACGCCTGAATTGCACCGTCTTGTCCCAGGCCGCGAAGCACACGATGCTTACTACGATGCCGTTGCTTGCGCGCTCCTCCTTGTTCATCTTCTCTCTTTGCCAGGTTGGGCCGACCTAACCTTAGCGGAAGCCGTCGCACTATGAACCCCACTCGCCTCCTTTCCACCCTCCTGCCCCACCTCGCTGCGGCACTCATCGCAATCTTCTTCTGCATCGTCAACACCTGCCCGCTCCTCTTCGCTGGCAAACTTCCAGAAACAGAATCCCTCTTTTCCGCACTGCTTCAAGGGCAAGCGGTCTCATTGCCCTTGATGCTCTTCCCCGTCATTCTCACCTTTGTTCTTCCCGATGGCCCCACCACCGTCAGATTTTGGTTCGCGCGCCCCAACTGCACCCCTCGCGGCCTCATCTGGCTCTTTGTCATGATGTTCCTCAGCTCCACCGTTATCCTTACGGTGCTTTCGCCGGCCGAGGACCAACCCATCGTAGCGGTTTTCAAACTCCTTCAAGGTTGGCAAATTGGCGTCATCGCAACCTTTATCTGTCTCATCGTCCCCTTTGTGGAAGAACTGCTCTATCGTGGCGTAATGACCCGTGGACTCCCCACCCACGTGGCACTCATCTATAGTTCGATTCTCTTCGCCCTTTCGCATGGCGTAAATGTCTACCTGTTGCCACTCTTCCTCACGGGATGGATGCTCGGCATCATCCGTCTGCGCACGGGAAGCCTCTACACCTCCGTCGCCTGCCACGCGGCCTTCAACACGATATCGCTCTTACTCGCGACCTTCGCCTAATCTCTTTTCCCTCTGCTCCCACCCTCAAAAATAACTGCGCCTCGCCGAAAGATGAGGCGCATGGTTTATTGTTTTCTCAAAAAAATCATCCCTTTCGAGAACACCACGTGCGCACCAAGGGCACTAAAATCCACACCGAGATTGCCCCTACCGCACCCGCAGCGCACCGTGAAAGCCACTGCGCAGCCGAGGGCATCGCTTGTAAACCTGCCGAGAGCAAACCGCCCAAAAGCGCAATCATCCCCATCACCACAAAGGCGCTCACCATAAAGAGCCCGCCCAAAAGACACAACCACGCCGTGCGACGCGTGCATCCCTCTGGTAAAAAGCGCGGCAAAAAGGCGAGGAAGAAGAGAATAACCTTGGGATTGGAGAGGTTCAAGATAATGCCTTTGAGATAAAACCCAAAGAGACTCCGTGCTTCGGCGGCCTGCGGTTCAAGCCCACCGCCCCACATGCCCATCGCCACCCAAATCAAATAGAGCGCGCCCACTGCCGCAATGCCGTCGGCAAATCGTGGAAAACGATGAAGCAGTGCCGCGGCACCTAAGGTCGCGGCGGCGATATGAACACAAAGGCCGCTCATCAAGCCCGCGGTCACGGCAAATCCCGCAGGCGCGCCAAAGGCGGCAGCCTGTGCTAAAACAAAGCAATTATCTGGTCCAGGTGCTAAGGCCACCAAGAGGCAGGTGCCGATATAAACCCACAACTTCATCATTGTTTTACACCTATCACCCTGTACCCAAAAGGTATCCGAGAATGCGTTTCTTCCACGCATTCCCAATTCCCCTCCTCACGCTTTATTGGAGAGATTCGCCTTTACCCATGCCGAAATCACCGACTGGGGGAGCCCCATCACATTGGTATACGAGCCGATTCGCTCTGCGATGAGCAAATCTCCACATTCATTAATATCATAGGCGCCCGCACGATCAAGGGGTTTGACGCGGTCAAGATACTCTTGCACCGTGCCTAATCCATATTGCTTAAAGACCAAACTCGTGGCTTCAATAAAGAGATCGGGGTCGCGATGGCCGGGTTTTAAGAAGGCCACTGCAGTGTAGACCTGTTGGCTCCGACCTGAATAGTCCAAGAGCCACTGTTGCGCCTCTTCGTAATCCTTCGGCTTCCCCAAGACTTTTCCATTAAAAGCCACCACCGTATCAGCCGCTAAGATGACCTCATGTGGATAACGCTTTGCCACCGAGAGTGCCTTCAGCGCAGCATTTTGGCCCACGGTCGCAACGGGATCCCCCACGCGCACGCTCTCTTTGCACGTTGCCAAATGCACTTCAAAGGGAATCTTCAAGTGCCGCAAGATTGCCTGACGGCGGGGCGATGCGGAGGCAAGAATGAGTTTGGCCATAAGATTTTACCGACTCAAATCGTGAGCAACAAACCTTGCGATGCACTTACTGCACGCGCGTTAAGAGAGATTCTGCAAAGGCTCTTAGCACGCTCGTGTCGCCTGAGAGGGCATCGAGGGCCTTGAGTGCCGATTCAGTTTGGGCACGCGCCATCGCCTTGAGCACTTCAGGGTCATTCTGACAGACGGCAAGGGCGTTGAATTCATTGCCCTCTTTCGCCTGATTGGCATCTAACAAATCATCAACTAATTGGAAGGCCATGCCGATGTGTGCGCCATAAATGTCTGCCGCACGGTACTGCACGTCACTCCCATTCGCCGCAATCACCCCCATGCGACAGGCCGCCGCAATCAAGGCACAGGTCTTTCCAGAGTAAATCCGATGCATTAAATCGGTATTCCACTCTGCAGGCGGGATGCGCGTCGCATCAATATCTGCGACCTGGCCGTGGATGACCTCCGTCGCAGCACGCGTCAACTCAGGCAACAATTCCCCCGCTGACGCACATTCTGCGATACACGCAAAGGCACGCGCCTGCAAATAATCCCCTGCCAACACCGCCGTCGTTTCGCCATACTTCGCCCACACGGTGGGTTGACCACGCCGCAGGGAGTCATTATCCATACACGGCAAATCATCGTGAACAAGGGTGTAACTGTGCAGGAGTTCAATCGCCAGTGCGGCATTCAGCGCATCCTTCGGACACGCATTCCCACAAGCTTCTGCAAAGAGTAAGGTTAGCACAGGGCGCACGCGCTTCCCACCCGCAGTCACTGCGTGGCTTGAAGCCGCAAAGAACTCCTCTAAGTACGCCTCATCCGTCTTGAAGAAGGTTCGCAACTGCTCATCAATTTGACGCGCCTTTTCTGCGAGCACAGCCTGAATTTCCGCTGTCATCTCAACACCCTTTCTAACCATAAAACCCACTCATTCGCCCCACTCGCCAGATCAACACACGCAATCTGACGAGAGGCGAACGCTAATGCGGACTTATTCCGCCACAGCGGCGGCGATCATGTCACCGACCTGTTCGGTGGTGAAGCCCATCTCGTTGGCGAGCTGGCTCTTCATCTTCGGCGTGACAGAGGCGATTGCGCGCGTGATGGCATTCGCCGCTTCGGCTTCGCCGAGGTGCTCAAGCATCATCGCGCCTGCGCCAATGGCCGCAATGGGGTTGATGGCGTGCTTGCCGGTCCACATCGGAGCCGTGCCACCAATAGGCTCGAACATCGAGACACCGTTCGGATTGATATTACCGCCCGAGCTCACGCCGAGACCACCCTGGGTGATTGCGGCCAAGTCGGTAATGATGTCACCAAACATATTTTCGGTAACAATGACGTCAAACATTTCCGGGCAGGACACCATGTAGAGCGTGGTAGCGTCCACATGGAAGTACTGACGTTCCACATCGGGGAATTCTTCACCCACTTCGGCGAAGACGCGGTTCCAGAGTTGGTACATGTACGTGAGCACATTGGACTTGCCCACGAGCGCGAGGGTGTTCTTGTCACCCACGCCACGCGCCTTCTTGCCGTACTTACGAGCGTATTCAAAGGCAAAGCGAATGCAACGTTCCACCTGTTCGTAGGTGTAGGTCATAACCTGAGTCGCCACAGCATCCTTCGAGTCTGCGCGGGAGATACCGCCCATGCCCGTGTAGAGACCGCCAGAGTTTTCACGCACGACGCAGTAATCAATATCTGCCGGGCCCTTGTTCTTGAGCGGCGTTTCCACGCCAGGATAGAGGCGAATGGGGCGCAAATTGATGTACTGGTCGAGTTCAAAGCGCATCTTCAAGAGAATTCCCTTTTCCAAGATGCCAGGCGTCACACGCGGATCGCCGATTGCGCCGAGGAACATCGCATCAAAGGCGCGGAATTCATTTAAGACCGAATCAGGCAGAATTTCGCCTGTTGCCAAATAACGTCCAGCACCCACGTCATAGGTGGTGGTGTCCAATTTGAACCCAAAGCGACGTTCTGCCGCATTGAGCACCTTCAAGCCTTCGGCAACAACCTCAGGACCCGTCCCGTCACCGGGAACAACTGCAATTTTGTAAGACTTCATGAATCTTTTCCTTCTTCGTTTAATAGGGTTTTCACCGCTTGCGGTGTAAGCGTGTCATTTGCCTCAGCCAGAACTCGACACTGCGTCAATAACGCCATCGTAGCCTCTCTTGACCATTGAGGAATGTCACTAACAAAAATTCGCGGATGCTCAGTTTTACGCGTTGAGGGATCCTCTAAACCGAGCGTTTCCTCCAGTTTTTCGCCAGGGCGAATGCCCGTACAAACAATCTGAATGTCCCTTTCTGGAGTCAAACCCGAGAGCCGAATCATCGTCTCTGCGACCTGTTTTACCAGGACTTGTTCGCCCATGTCCAAGACAAAAATCTCGCCCCCACGTGCCAACATCGCCGCCTGCAAGACTAAGCCCGAGGCCTCCGAGAGGGTCATAAAGTAACGTTTCATGCGCGGATCGGTCAAGGTCACTGGTCCCCCGCGCGCAATTTGTTCGCGAAACTTTGGCACGACCGACCCCGAAGAGTTCAATACATTGCCAAATCGCACCGCACAAAAGCACGTCTTCCCGTTCGCCGCGAGATCACGCACAAAGATTTCTGCGAGCCGTTTTGAGACCCCCATCACCGAAATGGGGTGAATCGCCTTGTCGGTCGAGATTAAGACAAAGGTCTTTACGCCAACCGCTTGTGCCGCCTCTGCCACCGTACGCGTGGCAAGCGCATTGTTTTTAATCGCGGCCAAGGGATTACACTCCATCATCGGCACGTGTTTGTATGCCGCAGCATGAAGCACAATCTCAGGTTTTTCACGGTCAAAGAGCGCACGTACTGCGCCGACATCGCCGCAGTCCATCGTCACGGCCACGGCGACACCCGCTGCCACCTGCGCCTCAATTGTCTCGCACAGGGTGTACAGTGCCGCCTCGCTTAGGTCAACCAAAATCACTTTCGCAGGGTGTGCCGCCAACACTTGGCGCGTCAATTCACTTCCAATCGAACCGCCCGCACCCGTAATCAAGACCACCTTATTGCGCAAGCCTTCACGCACAAGCGCAGTGCCCACCTCGGTTTCCACGCGACCAATCAAATCGGCCACCTCAATCGGACGCAACTGTAATCGCCGCACATAACGCAAGGCAAGCCAACCCGCCAAGGAGAGCACCGCCGCCATGAGGGTAACGCTCACGGGTGGACGGAAGTAGATGTCTGTCGTGTCATCTAAAATCAATCGCAAGAGGAGTTGGACCGCCGCCATCAACCCCGCCGCCCCAATAAAGCGCGGGAGCGAACGCAGACTGACCGTCCCCGAACGTAAGCGTTGGCAACGGCAAATCAAGAGCGCCCCCCAGCCGATGATGAGCACCGAGGGCAACCCCATGAGCACGGGGCCCCATCCCCACGTCGGTGTCCCGAAGTCAAAGCGCAATAACATCGCCACCCAATAGGCAGCGATAAGCACTAAACTGTCGGCAAGCAACCGTTTCATTCTTGTGTGGAAATCAGACGAACACGGGCGGCACTCACACCGCCCGTGGCAAAAAAGCGCACTTACTTGTCAGAAATACTGCGCTTGATGTAGGGCATGTAGTCGCGGGTGTAAACGTAGAGCGACCAGAAATTCAGGAAGATGGCCACCGCTTCACCCGTGTACACGACCCAACGGAACCACGTCATTGTGTCGGGTTCGTAGCTGTACAGCATGATGTAGAGATAAATCACACCACAGAGCGGGAAGGTCATCGCCGTGCGGAATTTACCGAGGAAGGAGGCCGCACAGTTGGCACCGTAAAGCGAACCCACCGAACGCAAGAAGGTCACCCACTGGTCACGCAGGAGATACAAAATCGTCAACACCACCATGAAGAGCGCATGCCAACGTTCCTCCGGCTTGCCAATCGGGAGCAACCACAATAGCGTGGGGAAGACGATGAGGTAAAAGACCTTATCCATCAGCGGATCACACATCGCGCCAAACTTCGTCACCACCTTCCACTTACGTGCCAAGGCACCGTCAAAGAGGTCGGTCAATGCCGAAAGGGTCAGAAAGACGAGCGCCAACCATGCCCAGACGTCAGATGGCAATTCGCCCATCTTGCGCACATGAACACACTGCACGCCCCAGCCATGCGTCAATGCCAAGACCAAGAACGCCAAAATGAACGGCACGCGAATAAAGGTAATCGCGTTCACCACCAGCAAATGCAACTGTCGCAAGCTCATCGTTCCGCCCTCTTATCTACCCATTTTGGCACGCTTCTGGCGCACCGCTTCGTACATCACTAAGGCACCTGCCACGCCCGCATTCAGCGATTCGACCTGGCCTGCCATCGGGATGTAACCAATAAAGTCACACGTTTTGCCCACGAGATTGCCCAACCCGGCACCCTCGCTGCCAACCACAATGCCGCACCGACCACGGAAGTCGATCTCGGTGTATTCCTTCGCCGACTCATTTAGGTCCAAGCCCGTCAACCAAACGTTGCGTTCTTTGAGTTCCTTCATCGCCTGCGTCAGGTTCACCACATGTGCGATCTGCAAATGCTCAGAAGCACCCACCGAAGCGCGCACCACCGTTGGCGTCACCAAAACACTGCGGTCTTCCGGGATAATCACCCCGCACACACCGCATGCCTCAGCCGTACGCAGGAGCGAACCCAAATTCTGCGGATCTTCAATGTGGTCCAACAACAAAACAATCGCTTCAGGATCATCCTCCGCCGCCGCATAGATATCCTCGGCGCTCACGTAAGGATAACCGCCCGCCTTCACGGCACAGCACTGGTGATTCACCTGACCCAAAATGCGGTCACATTCACCTCGCTGCGCTGCACGGAGCGGAATCCGTCGCGCATGAGCAATGGAAATCATCTCCTCCACCTCATCCGTTGCCGGACCCGAAGGAACAATCAATTCCCAAATTTCACGTCTACCGGCACGTAACGCCTCCAAAACGGGGCGACGACCGTAAATCCAACCATCTTTTCGCTTTTGCTTCTTGTCCATATCACACACAGTATAACACATTATACGCGCCTATATGCGCGTGAAAAACCAAAAAGAAACGCGAAACCACCTCAAAAATGCCCCCATTTCTTTACACGCACCACTCCCTCTCCTCCCCTGTCTCCTAATCATCCGCACTCTAGTGTGACACCAAACGACGGGGGTGCCCCCCGAACCCCCGAATGCGCCCTGCCGAAGAGACGGGAAGTACCCTCCCTCTGCCTTTTTCTTCTTTCCCTCCTCGTGAGCACCCTTAAAAGCATCCGCAGGATGCGCAGCGTGCAGGACTCAGTCCTGCCGCGGGTGCAGGGGTGCGAAGCCCCTGCCTAGGGGGTGTGGGGGCGAAGCAGCCCCCACCTCATCCTCACACTCCTTATCCCTCCTCGTGAGCACCCTTAAAATCATCCGTCAGGATGCGAAGCGTGCAGGACTCAGTCCTGCCGCGGGTGCAGGGGTGCGAAACCCCTGCCTAGGGGGTGTGGGGGCGAAGCAGCCCCCACCTCATCCTCGCACTCCTTATCCCTCCCGTGAGCACCCTTAAAAGCATCCGTCAGGATGCGTAGCGTGCAGGACTCAGTCCTGCCGCGGGTGCAGGGGTGCGAA
>JAEIGA010011258.1_pt1 | contig 13580 bp, 10 predicted proteins | sample 9270691 | NCBI WGS metagenome assembly JAEIGA01 (sample SAMN17057246, study PRJNA624740) | gut metagenome | biome: biome; isolation source: fecal sample | host: Bos grunniens | place: China: Xizang | collected 2019
AGTGGTGTCTGCTCCATAAACACAATAAATTATACCCTATTGGGTGCAAATATAATGAAAGTTTTTCATTTTACACCTTATCGGGTATAATTATATTATTTTAGAAGATATTTTACACCCTATCGGGTATAAAATTAAAACTTGCCACGATAGCAACGTTGCAATACTCGCTCAATATCGCTTTCCCGATAGAGGATTTTACCTCCGAGTTGGCGGTACGGCAAAATACCATTGTTGCGGTAGTCCTGCAAAGTACGGCGACTGATTTTCAAGCGTTCAGACAACTCTCTATCGGTCAAATAATGTTCACCACCAAGTAATGGCTGATTTTCGTCCGCCACCGTTGCTGCATCTTTGGCAATACGGTCAAATTCCGAGAACAGGTCTCTAACCCATTGAGGGTTTACAATTTCCATATTGCCTTCAGCAAGCGCATTCCGCACGGTACAACTATCGCTGTACTTCGTGCGACTATTGCTTATGGAAATTCTCGATTGGAGTAAATCCAATTCGTGTTTGTGTGTGATAACTTCGTTAGTCATAGGCTTGTGATTTATAGGTTAAACATCATTCGTAATAAGTCGCTCAATATCTTCGGGACGATAGTAGATACGATTGTTAATCTTCGAGTGTGGCAATCGCCCACTATCCCGAAGAGTCTGCAATGTGCGAGGACTAATCTTCAACGCCTGGCAGACATCTTGATTGTCCATCCAATTGCTCATACGCCTGCCACCACGCTGGCGGTTAATACTATCCATTCGCTTAACGAACTGCCCGAGGCGCGCCACAAGCTCCTCAAAGGTCTTTTTCTCAATGCTGATAATCTCCATAACTATTTCATTTTTACATTAAACATTCTCTTTTCGAGTGCTAAGTAAAAACAAAAAATAATACACTCTGCAATTCCGACATTACGTGTCGTCAAGTGTCATTTGATTACATTTTGAAGCGACTCCAGATGCTTGAAAGATTATTGGTTGGTCATATTATCTGTTGGTCGGTCGGAATAATGGCTGCAACTGTCCATTATCTGTTGGTTGGAAATAGTCATATGACCAACCATTTTCAAGTGGGCTAATTATTGAGCAAAAAAGAAAGGAATGTGTAATAATTTCCAGTGCCTGGAAATTTATGTTCATGCGAATTTTTCGAGTAAGCGAGCGTGCAGATGCTTGCATATGCACAAAGCGAACGAAAGAAAAATCAACGAAGTTAACCTAATAGCAAGTTGTGTTTTGGGGCACCCGAAATGTTTTCGGCAGCCCAAAACTACCTGTCGGTATCCTACCCTCCAAAGTCGGGTGGATATGGGTTACTAGTGAGGGCAAATCACTATGAAGATAAAAAATGTATGTTCTTTAAATCATGGATAACATATTATTACTATCTTTACTACAAATTTTAATAGTTATGGCCACCAATAAACATGCTATTATACGATACCAAGCTTTAGACAAATGCTTTAGCAATCGTTACAAGTTGTACGATATGGAAGCATTAGTTGAGGCATGCTGTCAAGCGATATATGAGTTTACCGGCATTCATGACGGTGTTAAACGCCGTCAAGTATACGACGATATAACTTTCATGGAGAGCGATCAAGGTTGGAGTATTGAACTGGAAAAAATTAAAGATGGTCGTAAGGTATATTATAGATACTCAAATCCTAGTTTTTCAATCAATGATAGCCCATTGTCTGAGCACGAGATAAAGCAATTAAAGGAAACTACTTTTATGCTAAATCGATTCAAAGGAATGCCTCATTTTGAATGGATAGAAGAATTGACATCCAAATTAGAAGATAGATTTCATTTGGCGGGAAATAGTGAATCAGTTATTGGATTTGAGCAAAATCCATATCTCAAAGGTGTTGAGAATTTATCAGAGCTGTTCAATATTATTGTAAACAAGCAGCCAATTCACTTAACATACCAAAGTTTTAAAGGCGAAATCATAACATGGGATATCCATCCATACTATATTAAACAATATAATCAACGATGGTTTTTATTTGGGCATAATAATGAATACGGAACAATAACAAATATTCCTCTTGATCGTATTCAAACTTTTAGTCCTATTTCAATTCCCTATATTGAGTCGGATATCGATTTTGATGAATATTTTGATGACATTATAGGTGTGACAATTCCAAAGGATAAGAATGTTTGTGAAATCATGCTACAATTTTCTGAGCAGAGATACTCGTATATCACATCCAAACCTATCCATTGGTCACAAAAAATTAAAGATGCTAATCAACGCATAATATCGATTAGTGTTGCGCCTAATAAAGAGTTGGTATCTCTTCTGTTGTCATTTGGTGATGACGTTGAAGTGCTTTCTCCAGATGAAATAAGGCAAGAAATAATCATGCAAATAACGGCACTACAACAGAAATACGATATATGCAGACATGTTGCACATATTAAATAATATCTTTATAAAAAATATAATAATATATGAGACAGATTGGTTTTAAAAATTTTAGAAAATTTGAAAATTTCCCTATGCTTAATTTGGGGGAAATAACAGTATTGGTAGGACGTAACAATGCTGGTAAATCCACAATGGTTAAAGCAATTCTTTTGTTGTTAGATAACCTTAAATGTTGGCATAAAGGCGGATCTGGTTCAGCAATAACTGATTTTAGATTTGATGCTACATATTCTAATAATACACATATTGGTACATTTAAACGAGCGCTAAATTCTTACACATCCGATTCTTTAATGCAGTTTTGTGCTACATTTACAGATACCATTCCTTCTCCATTAACTCAAAATAATAAAGTTGATTTCACCGTTATTATTGATGTATATGGAGATAAGACTATTGATAATTCTATTGCACAAATAAAGCATATAAAAATCATCAATAATATAACAGGGATGTCTTATGGCTTTGATTTCAATATAAATCGAATGTATATTGATATCCCAAGCGCTTTACAAAATGTGACCGAAGGTGAAGATATCAGTGCATTAAAAAAGGAAGCTGCAACAGAAAAAGATCCTATTAAGGTTGCGCAATTAACAGAAAAAATACAAAGATACACAAAGTCCAGTAAATCAAAAGAGGAGCAATCGCACATCGAGACGGACTTAAATTTCAATGATCAATTTCGTAAACTTGATATCCTATCAAGTTTAATTTATACTGTTACACAATACATTGCTACTGAGCCTAAAGGGGACAAGAGGAGTAAAGAATACAAAACGGAAAAGGCAAACCGTTTAATTTTAGAGAAATATAAGTCTGAGATAGAATCATTTGCATCTCAGATAGCACTTGTATTGCTTACTAAAAATATAGAATATATTTATGCCCATTCAGTAACTCAGCGTGCGATATTCTCAATTGATGATAAAAACGATTATTTAGCAACAACACTACATGAATATTATAACGCCAATATTTCAAAAAAAGATAAGGCTAAAGAATTTTTAGTATCATGGTTAAAGCAGCTTGAGATCGGAGAGGACTTTGAAGTAAAAACTATTCAAGGAGAGGGGTATACAGCTGTATTGACTAGATCCGACAAGACTAAATTGCACCTTGCCGATTTGGGTATGGGTTCTATTCAGTTAGTAGTACTACTATTAAGGTTGGCAATAGCAATAAAACGTAGTGAAAGATCAAGCACAAAACCAACAATCATCGTAGAAGAACCTGAACAAAATCTTCATCCGGCCAAACAGAGTCAGCTTGCAGAATTATTTTACAATGCTTCATATGAATTTGGATTGCGTTTTATTATTGAAACACACTCTGAATACTTGATTCGTCGTAGCCAGGTTATTGTTGCTGAAAATAGTGATAACGAAGAATGGAAGAATCCATTTGCGGTATACTATTTCCCTGAAGATGGTGTGCCATACGATATGAAGTATACTAAGTATGGCCGTTTCGAAGAAAAGTTCGGTGAGGGATTCTTTGATGCCGCAAGTGATCTCAATATGCGTATTATTAGAAAAGAAAGGGGATTATAATATGTTAGAAGTATACATATCTGATAAGACCCTCGAGAAAATCTGTTTAGAGAGCCCGGATAGTAGTTTGGGAAAAATCTTATCTAAACAGAGTGTGATATACATATCCGAGGAGAATCCAGATCAACTTTTAGACGAAACAGGTGTACTGTGGCAAATAGAAATGGCTGGAGTGCATTTGGAACCATCTACAGCATTCATACAGGATGTAATTAGTGGTTCAAAATCGATATCCGAAAAACCATTTGGAGTGTTTATATTGGATATCGAGCCTCAAAAGGCTCTCAAAATGCAGAGGGAGAATGGCGTTATATGTATGTCTTCCGATAAGATTGATGATGATATTCTTACATTAATAGATCCGTGTACTAAAGTGTACGCAGAAGGCGAAAAAGGTAAGTGGAGTGAGGTGTTAGTGGGCGTAAAATCAGGTTCCTTTGTATCTAATTCCATAATTATTAACGATAGAAATTTGTTTGCGAATGATCGTCAATTGACGAATAGTCATACAGGTGAAAAATATGACGATACAGCAGGAATAGATAACATTGCTGCAATATTAGACGAGATTATTCCAAATGAGTTGGGTGTTCCTTATCATGTGGCAATTTTATGTGATTATGAATGTGTTAAGACAACTAATGGATTAACGCATAAAAGTGTTGCTGAAAAAATTAATAAGATTAAAAAGAAGCTTAATAGAACATTTCCAATAGAAATAGAGATTGTTTTTATTAAGGATGGTGATAACAGAATAACAGCCCCAACACATAATAGACGAATAATCTCAAATTATTTTATACTAAGGGCTGATCATAAAATATGTGCTTTTAAGTCTGGAATTAGTTTATGTGGGCAAAATGTTAGTATTGATAAATTGTATTCTAGAGGATTGTTTGACAAATCCGATCCTCCGGCAAAAGATCATAAAATGAGTGTAATGCAATACCGGTTGATAAGGCAATTTCTTCTAGAGTATGAAGGTAGAGGTATTGGTAGTACATATTATACATTTAGACAAAATGGGCAGGAAAAACCAATAACTGAGTTGAAAAATCGATTATTAATTTAACCTGTGCATTTGTGTTGCACAAATAATGTTTATCTTTGCACTGTGATTGATAAGAAACAAAATATGAAAGAGAATAGAAGACCTGACGTAAGCTTTGTTTGGACCATTACTGATAATGTTCTTCGTGATACATTCAAAAAGAACGAGATCGGTGATGTAATCCTACCGTTCATTGTAATTCGTCGTATGGATTGCATTCTCAAACCCCATAATGAGAATGTTCGCTCAACATATCAGAAGTTTGCCAAGCGATTGGATCAGGGCCAGTTGGAACCCGTATTGCGAAAGGCCGCAGGGGGCTTGAAGTTCTATAACATCTCAAGCTTTACGCTATCATCATTGTTAGATGATGCTCGCAATATAGAGCTTAATTTCCGCAACTATCTGAATGGCTTCAATGCTGAAGTGCAAGATATTCTCAGCAACTATCAATTTGATAAGGTGCTATCTCGACTTATTCGTAATGGTCTGCTTTATCAGATGATTCAAGAGATTGAGGCCCTTGATTTATCATTGGAAAAGGTGGATAATCACGATATGGGTTACATCTTCGAGGAACTTATTCGTATTTCGAATGAGCAGAGTAACGAGACTGCCGGAGAGCATTTTACACCTCGTGATGTGATTAAATTGATGAGCTCTATTATGTTTACACCAGACAAAGAGGTGTTGAATCGTAAAGGTATCATCCGCTCAATTTACGATCCAACCTGCGGTACGGGTGGAATGGTAAATCTTGGTCGCAACTTTATCTTGGATAATATCTGTGGCGATAACAAGAAGAAGCCAACCATTAACACCTATGGTCAGGAACTTAACGAGCAGTCCTATGCTATTGCTAAGAGTGAGGCTTTGATTACAGGTGCTAATGCGGACAATATCCGTTTGGGCAACACTTTTACGCATGACTATTTCTATGCCAATAAGTTCCACTATATTATGGCAAATCCGCCTTACGGAGTGACCTGGAAGAAAGATCAGGCATTTATCGAGCACGAGTCTTGTAATCCTGACGGCCGTTTTTGGGCAGGTCTGCCTCGTGTAAGCGATGGTCAGTTACTCTTCTTGCAGCATATGATTTCGAAGATGGAATCTTCCGACAATGGTGGTGGCCGTATTGGCGTGGTTACCAACGGCTCACCTCTATTTAGCGGTGGTGCTGGTAGCGGCGAGAGCAATATCCGTAAATGGATTATCGAGAATGACATGTTGGAGTGTGTGATAGCATTACCAAAAGATCTATTCTACAATACTGGTATTGCGACTTATCTCTGGTTCTTGACCAACCGAAAGAGCAAGGAGCGCAAGGGCAAAGTGCAGCTGATTAATGCCGTTGAGTTCTGCAAAATTGCATTAAAGAGCCTCGGCAACAAGCGTAATGAGATTCTTGATGAACACATTGAGAAGATAACCAAGCTGTATATTGATTTCGAAGAGAATGAGTATTGCCATATTTATGACAACAAGTTCTTTGGATATTTGCAATTAACTGTTGAGCAACCGTTGCGTGACGAGAACGGAGAACTTGTGCTCAAGCGTGGCAAAATGCAGCCAGATCCTAAGAAACGTGATATTGAGAATGTGCCGTTGTTGTGCAATTACAAAGAGTATTTTGACACAGAGGTACGCCCTCATATTGATAGCGAAGCGTGGATTGATATCCCGAAGAGCAAAATCGGATATGAGATTAACTTTACTCGCTACTTCTATAAGTATCAGAAGCCTGCAACTACAATCGAACTTAGACCACAGATTGTAGAGCGCGGTCGAGAGATTGCTAAACTAATGCACGAATTGTTTGACTAACCCAATGAAGAGATACGAACAATATAAAGACTCTGGTGTAGCCTGGATTGGCGAGGTTCCTGCACATTGGAAAGTGTGTAAAACAAAGTATGTCGCTAATCTATATACAGGCAACAGTCTAAACGATAGTCAAAAGGAGGAATATACTAGGCCTGCTTCTGATGATACTCTTCCATATATTGCAACAAAGGATATTGTGGTTGATAAGGATATTATCAACTATTTCAACGGTATAAATATTCCTAAGAATGGAGCATTGAAAATAGCGCCCGTTGATACCTTTTTATTATGTGTTGAAGGGGGAAGCGCTGGAAAGAAGATGGCCTACAATACATCTTCTGCGTATTTTGTCAACAAATTATGCTGTTTTGAGTCGAGAATTAATCCGCGATTCCATTATTATTTTATCAAATCACATGGGTACGCCAATATCTTCAAGCAATCTATTCAAGGTTTAATAGGTGGCGTAAGTGTATCCACCTTGAATAATTTGGAGATTGCTATCCCGTCTAATAATGAGCAACAGGCAATTGTTCGTTATCTGGATTGTAAGGTGGCTAAAATAGATAAACTAATAGCCGAAAATGAAGCACAAGTAAAAGAGCTTGAGAAATATCGAACCGCGGTTATTAGTGAGGTTGTTGCCAAAGGTCTCAACCCTAACGTTCCTATGCGCGATAGTGGTATACAATGGATTGGCGAGATTCCAGCTCATTGGGATATTCTTCCGTTAAAAAGATGCTTGGCTTCTCATCTAATGTATGGTGCAAATGAAACCGCTGAAAGTGATAATCCCACGTTCCCTAGATATATTAGAATTACAGATATTGGAGAGAACAATACACTTCGTAAAGATACATATAAAACACTATCGCCTAGTGTGGCAAAAGATTACATGCTTCAAAAGGGTGATTTGTTATTTGCAAGAAGTGGAGCCACCGTTGGCAAAACATATTTGTACAACGGCGAGTTTGAGGCGTGTTTTGCCGGCTATCTTATTAAGGCCTCTTTTAATAGTAAGATGCTGCCTAAATATGCATATTATTTTACTCAAACAGATGCATATAATAGTTGGAAGAATCAGGTATTTATCCAAGCTACTATACAAAATATTGGTGCTGATAAATATTCCGTCCTACCTATATGTGTACCTCCAATTGAAGAACAAAGGGCAATTATTAGTAGCATAGAGGATAGGATTAAGAATTATAATATTGTTATAGAGAAACTATCTGAACAAATTGAAGAACTAAAAGCCTACAAAATCGCACTTATCAGCGAAGCTGTAACAGGTCATATTGATGTGCGTGATTGGCAAGAGAAATAGTGATAACTCAAACTATTAGGTAATATGGCTGGAACACCTAATGAAACATATTTTGAGGCATTTATCGAACGATACTTAACCTCACAGCCCATCTTGACATTAGATGGCAGAACTACTGACCGAATGGAATACCACTCGGTCTCTCCTGATTTATACGACAAGAAACTCTGCATTATTCCGACAGAGTTAATCTCGTTCTTAAAAGAGACTCAGCCCAAGGAGTTTGACAAGTTAGTTAAAAATGCCGGGGGCGAAGAACTTGCTGTCCGCTCGATATATAGTCGTTTGGATAGCGAATTGAAGAGAGGGACGCTCGCTATACTCAATTCACAGAGCGGATTTGAGGCTGGGTATGGTGTGAAATTTCGTCTTGTGTACTACAAACCAGCCAGCACGAAGAATGTAGAGCACTGCGAAAATTACATTAAGAATCGTCTTGCTGTTGTGCGCCAGTTGAAATATTCGGAGCGCAATAACAATGAGATAGACATGGCCCTCTTTGTGAATGGCCTCCCGGTTGTAACAATGGAACTTAAAAATCTACTCACCGGTCAGCGACATACCAATGCTATTAGGCAATGGATGCAGGATCGTCCGGTAAAAGATGAAAAGTTCTTGGAGTTTAAGCGTTGTTTGGTCCATTTTGCAGTTGGCACCGAGCAGGTCTATATGACGACCCGTTTAAGTGGAGAGAAAACTCGTTTCTTCCCATTTAACAAGTGTTATGCAAATGAAGGATTGCAGGTTGATGGTTACAAAGTATCTTATCTTTGGGAGGATGTACTGCGCAGAGATTCTTTACTTGATCTTATCGAAAATTACATCAACATTCAAACAACCGAAGAGAAAGAGTATAACGAGAAGAGCCGTAGTATTGAAGTCAAAAAGAATACGGCCCTAATATTCCCTCGATATCATCAGCGCAGAGCAATTCGTAAGCTAACAGCAGATTTATTAGAGCGTGGTGTAGGTCATCGCTATCTAATTCAGCACTCTGCTGGCTCAGGTAAGAGTAATACTATCACGTGGTTGGCATTCCGTCTTGCCAATATATATCAAAACATGGACGATGAACAGTCTATATTTGATAGTGTATTGGTGGTAACTGATCGTCGTGTGCTAGACAAGCAGCTTCAAAATAATATTCGCAACTTCGATGTAGTAAGTGGCGAAGTAGCATATATTGATGAAAAGTGTACAAGCCAGGATCTTAAGGAAGCCATTGAACAACGCAGAAAGATTATCGTATCGACTTTGCAAAAGTTCCCGGTAATAGCCGATACGATAAAATTATACCCAAGGAGAAGGTATGCTGTGATTATTGACGAGGCGCATAGCTCGCAATCGGGAGAGGACGCCCGTGATTTGCGCAAGGCGCTATCAGAGGAAGAGGCTGAACGTTTTCAAGCGGAGATGGACGCAAAACCTGACGACATGGACAAGCTCAATTCGAAAATTGAGGAGGAGATTGTGCGCAAGGGCTTCCGCAGTAATATTTCATTCTTTGCTTTCACGGCTACACCGAAGGAGAAAACCATTGAGCTCTTCTGTGAGCGCAGAAATGGTGCAAAAGAGCCATTTGACCTATATTCAATGGAGGAGGCTATTAAGGAGGGTTTTATTCGTGATATGTTAGAGAATTATACATCATTCAAGCGATATTATAAACTCGTTAAGAAAGACGCTATCCCTGATAAAGAGTACGAAAAGAAGAAGGCTTTGCATTTACTTGGCAATTTTGCAGATATTCAAACTGCAGCCATAGATATGCGTGCACGCATTATGGTAGAACATTTTGCCGCGCAAACAAGCAAAGAGATTCAGGGAAAAGCGCGTGCTATGATAGTGACTCGTTCACGTTTGCACGCTGTTCGTTTTAAGTTGGCGTTAGATCGCATAATGAGAGAAATGCGCCTACCTTATGGGGCATTGGTGGCGTTTTCGGGAACTATTACCGACCCGGATACCAATGAAGATTTTACCGAAAATTCCATGAATGGACTTGAGGGAGGTATCACTATCCCCGAAGCATTGAAACTGCCTCAATATCGCATATTGATAGTTGCTGAAAAGTACCAGACGGGCTTTGATGAGCCACTGTTGCATACCATGTTCGTTGATAAGAAACTCGGTGGTACCAGCACAGTGCAAACTTTAAGCAGGTTGAACCGTACTAGGTCTGGTAAGTCATCAACGATGGTATTAGATTTTGTGAATGATCCTGAAACCATTAAACAAGATTTTCAGGTGTATTATGGCAAAAACTTTATGCTCGAAGAGGATGAGACCGATCCGAATGCTCTCTATGATGTCAAGAGCAAATTAATGGCATTTAGTGTTATATCACAGCAGGATATTGACGACTTTGCGAAGTTTTATTTTTCTGATGAAGAAGACAAAGAAAAGTTGTACGGAGTTCTGTATCGAGTATGTGATCGTGCAGTGGCGCAGTTGGATGAAGACCAACGAGTCTCTCTACGCAAAGCGTGTCAGCAATTTGCAAAGCTATATAGATTCTTAAGTCAGATCATTACTTTTACAGATGTCGAGTTAGAGAAACAGTATGTTTTTGTTGTTGCAATTGCAAAAGCGCTACCTTACGAGCGTCAAACTTTGCCATACGAGATCTTATCTGAAGCAGAGCTGGACAGCTACAAGATAAAGTATCTGTATACTCAAAAATTAGAGTTGCAAGGTGGGGATAGCTCAATGGAGGGGATGCGTCCTGGCGATGGTATAACTGGCGGAGAAGACGAGCTGGATTTTCTTTCAAACATTATCAAGCAACTAAATGACACATTTGGAATTGAGTTAACAGATGATGACAAATTGGATCTTGATAAAATGAAAGAGAAGGTTATGGCTAACGAAGAGCTTATGGAATTCTTTAACCCAGATAATACCAGAGAAAACATTAAGGAGAAGTTTGACCATGAACTTGACGAGGAGCTTTTAACTTTTATAAGCACAAAACTCGATTTATACAAAAAACTTACAGAAGAAAGAGCTAATACAATGCTAAAAAGGCTTTGGTTTAATGAGTTGTACAACCAAGTCGTAAAGCAATACAATTCTGCAAAATAACCTTGATGCATAAGAACAATTTAAGACATTACAATATGGCAACAAAATCCAAACGAATAGAAGTCGTATCACCAAACGTTAAATGTTATGGTGAGAATGTTAGTTTTAAGCAGTTGTTAGAGACTATAAATAGCGTTAAATTCCAAATGGAATTTAAAGACCATGAAATTAAACTAATGAACTCGGAATTACCTAATTGTAGTGTTGGTATAGTAATAACTGGACAAAACAAGGACCTACCTCCTAAAAGAAATAATCAAACGGGAGAATTTCATCAGCTAAATTTGGATGTTCACACAGAGAAACTATCTTTTGGAAATATATTCCTATATGATGATAGTATAAACATCCTTTTTTATGAATTAAATATTAATGGTTGCTATCTCAACAAATTAGCAGAATACATTCAACATTATTGGAACTCAAATAATGATGATAAAGTTGAATTGTCATTCACGCCTGTTTCTCGAAAAGGTGAATACCAGCGTTTAATGAAAATGGGATATTACAAAGAATTCTATGTAGAGCTAACTAATCCCACTGAAATTATGCAAGATTATAAAGATAATAATTCGTCTTTATTTTCAACAGCCAAGAGATACATTAAGAATAGTGTAAATAATAAATCAGATGTCTTAGTGTTGAAATACTCTACATATGGTAGACGAACTAACAAACTAGGATTGTTAGCAAAAGATGTACAAAACTTGGCTAGGTCATTTGGTGTTTTATTAGCAGGAGAGCAGCGAAAGAATGTCAGAAAACTAAAGGTGATGGGATATTTTACAGATCCTAATGATCCAAAGACATTACAACCAATAAACCTAGTTAGCGATGTGTTCTCTATCCATATAAAGTTGACATCCCAAACATTACATTCTGATTTGCAAGAGGGGGAGAGAAAGAGTGAAATAGAAAAGATATACCAAAAACATCTCACTGAACTTAAATATATATTTAATAGAGACAATGAAATTAATTGAGAACTTTTTACCACCTATAATTGGTGTTGTTATTGGTTATTTCATCTATAAATGTGATGTTGTTACTTATGATGGTAGTATCGAGTTTATCAAGCAGTTTACGACAATAGGTACATGTACATTTGGCTTTCTCCTAACTTTGTTTGGACTTATAGTACAAAGTAATAGTGATGTGATAACCGAGATAAGGCAAAGAAAAATTCCATATAGACGATTTATTTTTTATAATAGAAAGGTCGTGTTTATATCTCTATTATTAACTCTATATTCATACGTTATTGGATACTTAAACATTGATAGTATTATTAGTTGTGATATAACTTTACATATAGCCACATCTATTTTCTTCGGTGCTTTTGTTTGGTTTATGATAGAGACAATATATTTTCTTTTAATATTCTATATTTTAATTCAAGATAAAGATGATTCAGAGTAACAATGTAGAAATACATTCAATTGGGCTCCACAAGGTTGGTAATAAATATATGGATGAACCACTTGAGTTATCCACAGAACTAATTAATTTAGATGATTATATCAAGAATATTCTTGTAAATTATTTTTTGTCAAAATTTAATTTCTTTGAATTATTCTCACTATCTCATCAAATAGATGTTAAGTACAACGAAATATTCTCAATTTCGCAGGAAATTTTTTCTAGGGGGAATTTTTCTATTGCAGAAACCGTAAACTTGGCAAAACATTTATATGAGCAAAGTACACATCCTAAGATAAAAGGAGGTGAATTTTATATCGTATATTTTAAGGATTTTGTTGTAAATAATAAAAATGTTGATGCTATAGGTTTGTTTAAATCTGAGAATAAAGACACTTTTCTAAAAATACACTCTAAAGGGGAAAATTTTGAAATAGAAAGTGAAAGTGGTATTAACATTAATAAGTTAGATAAGGGGTGTTTGATTTTCAATACAGAGAGAGAGAATGGCTATTTAGTCGCTATTGTAGATAACACTAATAAGGGATCTGAGGCAAAGTATTGGACCGATGATTTCTTACATGTACGACCAAGAAAGGATAGCTTTAACCAAACACAGAATATGCTGTCTCTTTGTAAGAGTTTCGTTTCTCAATTACCCTGTGATAATGGTAAAGTTGAGAAAGCAACATATATGAATAGAAGTGTCGAGGCACTAAAAGAAGAATCTGTTAATATAAACTCTTTTGCTGAACAAGTTTTTGAAACGCCTGAATTAGTTTCTGAATTCAAGCAGTATAAAGAAACTTATCAAAAAGAACGAGATATAGAAATCGACGACACCTTTGAAACTGCATCGACAGCAATAAAACGTCGA
>JAEIGA010011259.1_pt1 | contig 13577 bp, 8 predicted proteins | sample 9270691 | NCBI WGS metagenome assembly JAEIGA01 (sample SAMN17057246, study PRJNA624740) | gut metagenome | biome: biome; isolation source: fecal sample | host: Bos grunniens | place: China: Xizang | collected 2019
ATCTGGTCTGCCCTGCAAAGTTTTATTATTCCACTGTCAAGGGACTGAAACCTGAAGAGGAGGTTGCCGAATCGCTTGATTACGGAATGTTCGGAACTGTCTATCACGACACCATGAGGTCCTTGTACTCCTCGGAGGAGGCCATGTCTGTGGACTTCTTCTTCAACGACAGGGAACCGAACGCCGGCCTGAAGGATGAACCGATGAAAGTGATCACAAAGGAATATATAAATTATTGGATACATAGGGAGAAACAGATCCGGGACAAGGTCAAGGCTCTTATCAAGGCACAGCTGAATACGATAGAGGTGTCCGGAAGAAACCTTGTTGTGGCAGATGTAATCGTGAAGTATGTGATAGAGACTCTCAACAGGGATCTGGAACTTCTGGAAAAATCGGCCAGGGGAACCTTGGAGATTCTCGGCCGTGAGGTCAAGGTGAAGGGGGAGTTCTGCGGCCAGAAGTTCAAGGGATTCATAGACAGGCTGGACAGCCTGCAGGAAGGCCATGTGAGGGTGGTGGACTATAAGACCGGAAAGGTGCTTGAGAATGACGAGAATATCGATGATTCCAATGCAGAGGAGATCGCAGATATGATATTTGCTCCTGAAACAAAGGAGAGACCGAAGATTGCCCTGCAGTTCTATATATATGACATGCTTCTGAAGCAGAAGTCCTGGATGGAAGGTAAGGAGATATCAAACTGCGTATATTCTACTGCGCACCTTTTCAAGGCTCCTCCTGTGACCGTCCCCCTGAGCCGGAAATTCTATGATGCAGTTTCGGAGCGTCTTGAGACCATGCTCGGGGAAATGTATGATACGGAAATCCCGTTCAGGAGAACGGATGATGAAAAGGCCTGTGCCTATTGTGACTTCAAGATGATATGCGGACGATGAAAAGTAACCTACAGATAATGAAGGCCTCGGCAGGTTCGGGAAAGACCTATACGCTGGCACGTAAATATATAAGCCTTCTGCTTGAAAGCCAGGACAGGTATGCATACAGGCATATCCTTGCAGTGACATTCACCAATAAGGCGACTGATGAGATGAAGAGCAGGATTCTCAAGGAACTCCATGTGCTCGCGACAGATCCTGCTGCCTCGGATTATCACGGTTTCTTTGTGCCGGAAAGGATTCCGACAGATTCAGACCTGCGTGAGAAGGCCCGTGCCGTGCTGAGCGACATGCTTCATGACTACAGTGCCTTTGCTGTCAGCACCATAGACCGTTTCTTTCAGCAGACCCTGAAGGCATTTTCAAGGGAGATAGGTCAGTTTGCCTCATATCAGGTGGAGCTGGACAAGGATTCCCTTGTGGCAGAGAGTGTTGACCGTGTGCTGGATTCGCTCACTGAAGAGGATTCCAGCCTGCTTTCATGGCTCACCGAGAACGTTCTCGAACAGATCGAGATGGGTGGCAGATACAGCATGGATGCCAATCTTCTGGATATGGCCAAGCGGCTCAAGTCGGTTCAGCGTCAGGAGGTGATGGAGAGTTGCGGTATGAATGATGACAAGGAATATCCTAAAGATGAACTGATGAAGATCAGGGAGGAGTGTCGCAGGATAGTGGCTTCGTTCACTTCCGCTGTGCGGGACAAGGCTGCGGCGGCTCTCAGGATAATGACTGATGCGGGAGTGGACCCTGCTGAGAGTAACAGGGGTTTTCTCAAGGCCCTTGACGTGTATGCAAGGCTGGAAGACGGCGACAGGGTGGAGGCTCCGACGCCTTCCTTCATGTCCAAGGCCCTTGACCGCGGTCAGTGGTTTGCCAGGTCAAAGGCGACAACGCTGCTCAAGAAGGTAAGCCCTTTCCTGGAGGCCCCTTTGGAGGATTTCTGTGAACTTTTCGGTAAGGACTTCAAAGTGTATAACACAGCTCTCATACTTGATAATCAATTGTATGGACTAGGTGTGTCCGGCGAACTGAGCCGTGCGTTCAAGGAACTGATGAAGGAGAAGAATGTCCTGTGCATAGATGATTCGAACACGATTCTGCGTGATATAATAGACAAGTCTGATGCCCCTTTTGTATATGAGAAGCTTGGAGTCCGCTATGAACATTTCCTGCTTGACGAATTTCAGGATACGGCGGGAGTCCAGTGGAGCAACTTCAGGGCGCTCCTTCGTGAAAGCGATTCGAACGGAAGGGATAATCTTATCGTGGGTGATGTCAAGCAGAGCATATACAGATGGAGGGGCTCTGACTGGAAGTTGCTTGATGAGACAGTGCCTGCGGAATTTCCGGATCATGAAGTAAAGGTGCTTGACACCAATTACAGAAGCCTGGCCAACATAGTGAATTTCAACAACTGCTTCTTTGCCTCCGCGGCTCAGATCCTCGATGCTATGGACGAAGCTGGTGATGATGGCCCGATGGCAAGGATATATTCGGATGTGAGGCAGAAAGTCGGGAAGCGGTCGGATGCTGCCGGAAGTGTGAGTCTGACTTTCTGTGAAAGGGACAAAGAACTGTTCCAGGTGCTGGATTCAGTACGGAATGCCGTCGAACATGGCGCGAAACTCTCGGAGATCGCAGTTCTTGTGAGAAGCAATGCAATAGGTGAAGCTGTAGCTTCTTACCTGATTGATAATGGAGTGGCAGTCATCACGGATGACTCCCTGCGTGTCAGGAGTTCGGTCACTGTCAGGCGCATCGTCTCTCTGATGTCTTATGTGGACAATCCGCAGGATACGGTGAACGGATACCTTGCAGGAACACTCGACATATCGGTGCCGGACGGCAGCACAAGTCTGATGGATCTTGCGGAAACCATATTCCGAAACCTTAAGGAAAAGGACGAGGATGGCATCTGGAAGGGAGAGGTACTTCATGTCCAGTCATTTATGGATCATCTTCAGGACTATGTCTCGACGGAAGGAAACAGCCTGAGGGGCTTCCTGAAACATTGGGAGGAACAGAATCCCTCGATCAGTTCCCCTTCTTCCGGAGAAAGTGTCCGTGTGATGACCATCCATAAATCCAAGGGACTGGACTTCCCGTATGTGATAATTCCTTTTGTGGAGAATATAACCCTATACAAGACCGGGAAATACTGGTGTGCTCCTGACCTGGAAGGGACTTCTCTGTCCGGAGTTGCTGACGGAGTCTATGATGTGACTCTTTCCAAGTCATCGGAGAACACCCTTTTTGCAGATGACTATGCCAAGGAAAGCTTTCTCCAGCAGGTGGATAACATCAATACCATATATGTAGCTATGACCAGGGCTGCCTTGGGAATGCATCTTATTGCCAAGACACCTTCCGCCAAATGCCTGAAGGCCGTGGAAGCCGGTGACGTCACTCAGTTTTCGGATTTCTCACAGTTCCTGTACTGGTTTGCACGTGCCTCTTGCCTGGGAGGAGACGTCCCTGGAAATAATGAGCTGGTCCCTCCATTCAGTGTCAGGAGAATTGCGGCGGAGGACGGAAGCGAATATTTCGAGGTAGGAGAAATCGTGGATTTTTCTGCCCATAGGAAATCCAGGACAGGGGAGCCGGATGCCTTCCCGATCTGTTTCGGAGATGAACTCCCGTCGATCCCTTTGAATCCGGTCGAAGGTGAATCCGGTGAGGATGTACGTGAAAGAGGACGTCTGAAGTTCTCCGCGGATTCCATAGACTTCTTTTCAGAGGATGGTCATGCCGGAATCGCGGCCTCAAACAGAATAAGAGGAGTGGTGCTCCATGATGTGCTTTCGATGATGAAGGTGCCGGAAGACCTGGACAAGGCGGTAAATGCTTTTGTCGAGAGGGGAGATCTCACCATGCAGGAAGGAGCGGAAGTCAGCAGCCTGCTTAAGGAACGTCTGGCCCAGGTGAGCAATCGCGGATGGTTCAATGCCTCAGACACCGAAATCCTGAATGAAACCTCTCTAATTGATTCGGATGGAACTATATGCCGTCCTGACAGGGTGGTGATAAGAGATGGACGTGTCATCATCATAGACTACAAGTTCGGAGAGCATCGTCCGGGATATGAAAGACAGATGAAGAAATATGCCGGAATATGGAAAAGTATGGGCTATGAACACGTAGAAGCCTTCCTGTGGTATGTGCAGAATGGTGACGTGAAGGAGGTCGCCATCTGATGGCTTAATCCAAATATTTTGTATATTTGCAAGTTGTGCGGCCGAAGGCTGACGATGATATGAATAACACCAGACAGAAGATGAGAACAATGGAAACGAACGATACCTGCAAACTGCTTTACAACACAGAGAGAGTGACACTTCACATTCCTGAATACGGACGTAATGTCCAGAAGATGGTGGCTTATCTTAAGACCATCGAGGATCGTGAAAAGAGAAACGAGCAGGCCAGGGCTATAATCAAGGTCATGGAGATTCTGAATCCTGCTGTTCATCTTCAGGAAAATTATGAGCAGAAGCTTTGGGACCATCTTTATATCATCGCAGACTTCGAACTCGATGTGGATTCGCCATATCCTATGCCTGAAAGAGAGAGCCTCAATACCCGTCCTGAACCGGTTCCGATTGAAAAGAAGCCGATCAAGGCATCCCATTATGGAAGGAATATCGAGAATATGATCGATCTGGTTGCCCAGAAGGAGGATGGGGAGCAGAAGACCTCGATGATACGCACCCTTGCAGTATATATGAGGCAGCAGTATCTGATCTGGAACAAGGACACCGTGAGTGATGAAACAATATTCCAGGATATAGAGAAGCTTTCTGAATATAGGATCAAGGTTCCGGAAGGACTCCAGCTCAGCAAGGTTCAGCATGAGGCGGGATTCAACAGGTCAGGACAGAACAGGTTCAAGGGTCAGAATCAGAAGAGGAACAATCAGAAAATGAGGAAACAGCATAAGTAGGATGGCAGCAAAGAAAAAAATAAATGATATCCGGATCGATGAGGACAAGAAGTCCACGATTCTGAAATACTCAGGAATTGCGGTTCTTGTGTTTGCACTGTTCAGTCTTGTGGCAGTGCTTTCTTATCTTTTCACGTGGCAGGCGGACCAGAGCCTGATGAGCCATCCCGACATGATGGACAAGGGAGTGGAGGTTTCCAACTGGGCTGGAAAGCTTGGTTACAGATGGGCTTCGTTCCTGGTTGCGCGCTGCTTCGGTCTGGGAAGCTTTGCGCTTGTCTTCCTTTTGGGAGCCTGTGCATACAGACTCTATTACTGGAACAGGAGCATCGGCCTGCTCCGTCTGTCATTGCTGGCGATAACCGGTACATTCCTGTCTTCGCTCTTCCTGTCGTACTGCTCGCTTCAGTTTACTGTGGATACCTTCTTCGGAGGCGGTCTCGGTGGTGATGCCGGTCATGCAGTGGTGCTTTGGATGGAGAATCTGTTCGGTCCGATAGTCTCGGCTCTCATTCTTATAGCTTTGATTGTGGCCTGGATGATCATGGCAAGCGGACGTTTTGCCCATTGGTTTGCAGCCGTTCCGGAACCGTCGAAGCCTCTTCCTGTTCCCGAGGAACCGGATGAAGCGGAGCAGGATCCTGTCGTTGATGATGAAGGTGGGAATGAAGACGAATCAGATGGAGGTTATCTCCCTGGTGACGATGTGACTCCTGCCGTGGATGGTGGTTCGGAGGAGGCTGAACCTTCTGATCCTGCACAGGAAGAGGAACAGCGGATTCCGAAACCTGAAGATGCACCAGATCCTGATCCTGTTGCAGACCCGCTGACAGCCGATGTGGATTTTGAACTGGAAGTTATCGAGGGAGAAAACTTTGCGGAGGATATTCAGGAGGAACTTCCCCGTATAGACAACAGATCGGAACTGGAAAGATTCGAATTCCCGTCTCTTGATCTGCTCAAGGACTATGCTGAAGGCCGGCATAAGGTCAGTCAGCAGGAACTTGACATCAACAATAACCGCATCCGCGCGACTTTGCAGAACTATCGCATTGAGATTGAGAAGGTGACTGCAGTTGTCGGTCCGACAGTGACTCTTTATAAGGTCGTCCCTGCCCCGGGCGTGCGTGTGGCTGCAATCGAAAATCTTCACAGGGAGATCGCTATGTCCCTTGGGGCCAGCGGCGTCAGAGTTGTGACGCTCCCGGACAGCGTGGGAATCGAGGTGCCGAACAGCACACCGTCAATCGTGCCTCTCAAGTTCATGCTTAACGATGACTCATTCCGTAACAGCACGGCAGAACTGCCGGTGGCTATCGGATACACCATAACCCAGGAAGTCAAGACCTTTGACCTTACGGATGCTCCACACCTTCTCGTGGCCGGTGCTACGAAGCAGGGTAAGTCTGTGGGACTGAATGTGATAATATCATCACTTCTCTATGCCAAGCATCCGACAGAGCTCAAGTTTGTCTTCATAGACCCTAAGATGGTCGAGTTTACCTCATATAACTCCCTTCTCAAGCACTACCTTGCAGTTCTTCCTATGGCGGCAAACGAAGAGGAGGAACGCAAGAGTGCAATCGTCAAGACCCCTAAGCAGGCTGAGCAGATTCTCAATTCGCTCTGCATAGAGATGGATGAACGATATAATCTGCTTGCATCAGCCGGCGTGAATGACTTCAAGCTGTATAATGAGAAATATAAGGACCGCCATCTCCTTCCGACAGACGGACATAAGTTCCTTCCATATCTTGTGGTTGTAATCGATGAGTACGCTGACCTTATCATGGCCGGAGGCCCTGGTCAGGATGCCAAGAAGTCTGCGAAGAACATCGAGGCCTCGATCATCCGTCTGGCTCAGAAGGGCAGGGCAGCGGGTATCCATGTGATCATTGCAACTCAGCGTCCTTCCGTGAATGTCATCACAGGTCTCATCAAGGCCAACTTCCCTACGAGAATCGCCTTCCGCGTGCTTTCCGGTGCGGACTCCAAGACCATTCTGGACTCTACAGGAGCGGAGAACCTGATAGGTAAGGGAGATATGCTCTATTATGCCGGAGTCAAGATGGAACGAATACAGTGTGCTCTGGTCAGCATGTCTGAAATCAACAAGATAACCAAGTTCATCGGTGACCAGACCGGATGGAAGAAGTGCTGCAACACTCCGTATTATCTTCCTGTGCCGGAGTCCCAGGATGGAGAATCCGGTGGTGGTACTATCGATATGCAGAACATAGATCCTCTCTTTGAGGATGCTGCACGCATGGTCATGAACACCAGGAAAGGCTCGACCTCCGATCTTCAGAGAAGGCTTGGCATGGGATATGCGAGGGCAGGAAGGGTTATGGACCAGCTTGAGGCGGCAGGCATCGTCGGCCCGCAGGAGGGATCCAAGCCTCGTCAGGTGCTCGTTACCGATATTCTTGAACTGGATGAGATCCTGTCTGCATTTGTAAAGGATAATTAGTATCAATTCAGCATATGTCTTTATTGTCAATCTGTCTGTCATGGATAATGTCGGCTGTTGCCCTCCAGCAGCCGTCAGTTCTTGATGCCTTGCGTAGCACATCTGACTCAGCAAGCATTCAGATTGACTATGAGTTCACAGCCGTGACCTCAGGAATCAGGTCTTTTGGTGATGGCAGGATAGAGCTCCAGGGGAATTCATATCATATGAACGGGAACGGAATTGAGATATTCTGTGACGGAAAGACTACATGGATGCTGGATGAACAGGCTAAGGAAGTGATCATTGAATCTGCAGAATCGAATTCAGCAGGTTATCTGGCCAACCCGGTTCTTCTTCTTATGAATCTTGAGGAGAATTCTGTCTCATATGACGTTGAGGGAAACCTGATCAGGATTTCGCTTCCGGACGGCACCCGGCTGGATGTCACCGTCAAGGGTATGAAACCGCTTGAAACAATAAAACCGGAAGCCTTCCGGCCTCCGGTTGAATTCGGTTCTGACTGGATTGTCACCGACCTCCGTTAGTTTCCGTACAGTTCCTTCCTTGACTGCGGACCGGCTCCCTTATATACGTCCGGGTCTGAAATCCAGGCCTCGACTATCCTCTTCTTTCCCTGCATGACGTTGGTCTCGATGAATTTGAGCTGGAGATCAAGTGTCGTGTCCATTGAGCCGGCGATTTCATGTCCGTAATCCACGAAGTGGTACATATTGAAGTTGAAGTCGTATTTCCTGAATCTGTCCACTAGCTTTCCGCCTCCGAAGAAGCCGAGGTTGAAGAATGCGATCTGCTCGTAAGGGACGAGTTCGTCAGATGTTCCGTGCAGCATGAGTGTCGGGCAGACATCCTTTTTGAAGTCAACCTTTCCTTCGCGTGAGAGGATAGCTCCAGAGAATGACATCACTCCGACATAGTTGAATCCCTCTGGAAGAACTGAAGCCCATGAAGTTTCGTTCGCTATTTCATACTCGGCCTGCATCACTGTTATGGCTCCGGCAGAGGACCCGCTGATAATCATGTTGTCGGGGTCGATTCCCAGTTCGGCTGCATTGTCGATGAGGAATGTCGTGGCACTGAACAGGTCCTCCACAGCCATATGTATGGCCTTGTCAAGAACGTTCACCTGAGCCACTCCCACCTTTGTCGAGCCTTTCAGACCGAGACGGTAGTCTATGGATACTACCCTGTAGCCGTTGTCGGTCAGCTGCCTGAACCAGGTGTTGTAGCTTTCGTCATCTCTGGTTCCTCTGATGAATCCTCCGCCGAACATGAATATGACTGTCGGCTTTTCCTTTCCTTCGAATGTGGTCCGGCTGTCCTTGGCTGGATTATATACGTCCAGGAAAAGGTTGCAGGTGTCCCTTTGTGCAAACATGTATGTCCCGTCAGGAGTCAGAAAACTGTTGTCCATAGTCTTTGATGATGCTGCAAGGCTGAAGGCCAGGGCAGCGATGATGATTGTTAATGTCTTTTTGATCATATGATTAATCTTTATCGTCGTCCGTTATGAGCTTTTCAGACGGGATCAGCCTTCTTATAGCCTTGTACTGTCTGAAGAATCTGAAAGCGACTACTCTCACCACCGTGTAGCTCGGGATCGCGATGATCATTCCCAGAGGACCTGCCAGATGTCCGGCAATCAGCAGGACAATGAATATTTCAAGTGGCTTCGCCTTGATGCTGGTGGAGTATATGACAGGCTGATAGAGTATGTTGTCTATCAGCTGTGTGAAGCAGAATATCGCTATGAGGATGAGAGTGAATGCAATGAAGCTGACATCAAGTCCGATCGGTACGGAGCTGCTGTATTTGATCACAAGTCCCAATATAGTGCCCATTATTCCACCCATGAGTGGGCCGACATATGGCATGATGTTCAGTATTCCGGTCATGAATGCTATTCCTATTGCGGCGTTGAATCCCAGTCTGGCGATAAGGAAGAGCCCGAGGAAGTTGAGCAGTGCGACTCCAAGAACTTCCACCATCACTCCTGTGAAGTATCTCGAGAGCAGATATCCGATGTCGTCGATGGCCTTGGCAACATCTTTCTCGATTCTGTCGGGTACGACTGCACTTACCATTGATGTGAACAGCCCTTCGTCCTTGATGAAGAAGAAGCTTATGAATACCACAGAGAATATACCAATCCCGAGGTCAGTCATGATGGAGGCAGCCGAGCCTATGACTGATGAGAAGATGCTTGGATCCAACATCTTCTTAAGCTCCTGGATGGCTGCAACCTCAATTCTGAATCCGCTGCCAAGCTTAGGGAAGCTTGTCCTGAGGTAGCTGTTCAGGTCGGCGAGAGGACCTGATATGTGCCTTGCGGCAGCCTCGATGCTTTCGAGAGAAATTCCCTTTATTATTCCGCTGACTATCGGAACTATCATGGTGATCACTGCCAGAAACACTGTCATCAGAACTATAAGAGTGAGCATGGTGAGAAGCCAGTCAGGAGCGTGCTTTCCTTTGATGCGTATCTTTCTCAGCAGCGTCATCACAGGTTGGGCGACGAGTGAAACCACCACCGCAAGCAGTATATATATGAGTACACTGCTGAAATACCAGCAGATTCCCCCGATAAGCCCGACTCCTGCTGCAATCAGGATGTACTTGGCCAGCTTTTCTGTGTATTTTTCTGGATGTTCCATTTTCTGTTGTCCGGCTCTGATGCCGCGTATGCAAAGTTAGTCTTTATTCTTTTTTTTCAATGATTGTGCTGAAAAAATGTGGTGTGCCATGGATTGGCACACCAGTGATATACCTTTGCATCAACAAAATGAAGGAAAACTTTTAAAACATAAGGTTATGAATACAGATAACACTCTCGCACGCATCAGCTCAATGATCACTTCTGAGTCCTCTTACATGACTCTCATCGACATGATCAACGAAATGGACCTCGAGCTTATGGACATCAGCCTTGCCTAAACCCACTCGACCAGTGTGCTCTCCTTGTCCTTCGAGAGGGAAATGCGGAGCTTCCCACCGCCATGTCCGCTTCCGAACATCCTGTCGGTGATGATGTGCTCGGACACAGGATCCTCGATATATTTCTGAATGGCACGCTTGAGCGGTCTGGCCCCGTAATTAGGGTCATATCCGGCATCTGCAACGAATCTCTTGGCTCCGGCGGTGATGCTGAGTTCGAATCCGGCCTCCTGAACCCTCTGCTTGAGTCCCTTGAGCTCGATGTCGATGATCTTTCCGATATCCTCCTTGGTCAGAGGATTGAAGAACACCTGCTCATCCACACGGTTGATGAACTCTGGCGGAAAAGCCTTTTTGACAGCCTTTTCCAGCACGCTCTTGCGGTTCACCTGCACATTCCTTCCGGCAGTATTGAAGCCGACTCCGCTTCCGTATTCGTCGAGTTCGCGGCTACCGACATTGGATGTCATGATAAGGATAGTGTTCCGGAAACTTACGGTCCTTCCGTTGCTGTCAGTCAGACGTCCCTCATCCATGACCTGAAGGAGAAGGTTGAACACATCGGGATGTGCCTTCTCGATCTCGTCCAGCAGGACGACGCAGTACGGTTTGCGTCTGACTCTCTCGCTCAGCTGTCCGCCCTCCTCGAAGCCGACATATCCCGGAGGAGCTCCGATAAGTCTGGAAACGTTGAACTTCTCCATATATTCGCTCATATCGAGCCGGATCATATTCTCTTCTGAATCAAAGAGAAACTCGGCAAGCGACTTTGCAAGCTGGGTCTTTCCCACTCCGGTGGGACCAAAGAATATGAATGTGCCGATAGGTTTTCCCGGGTCCTTGATTCCGGCTCTGTTCCTCTGTATGGCACGCACCACCTTGTCGATCGCGTCATCCTGGCCTATTATCCTTCTGCTTATCTTCTCCCTCATCTTCACCAGTCTGGCGCTTTCTCCTTCGGCGACACGTCCGGACGGAATGCCTGTCATCTTTGATATCACCTCGGCAACGTCTTCCGCCGTGACGATTCCTATCCTTTTCGGATTCTTGAGTCTCACCATGCTGCCGGCCTCATCCATGGCATCAATTGCCTTGTCTGGGAGACATCTGTCCGATATGTATCTTTCAGACATGCGCACGCAGGCCTCCAGAGCCTCGTCCGTGTATGCGACATTGTGGTGCTTCTCATAATTCGCCTTCAGCTTTCCAAGAATGGAGATGGTCTGCTGTATGTCAGTATGCTCGACGACGATCTTCTGGAATCTTCTGTCCAGGGCGCCATCCTTCTCCACTATCTTTCTGAACTCGTCCATAGTGGTGGCTCCGATGCACTGGATGTCTCCTCTTGCAAGTGCCGGTTTGAGCATGTTGGCTGCGTCAAGACTTCCCGATGCCCCTCCTGCTCCGACTATAGTGTGGAATTCGTCTATGAACAGAATCACGTCAGGGCTTGCGGCCACTTCGTTGATTATGGACTTGAGTCTCTTCTCGAAGTCTCCGCGGTATTTCGTGCCGGCCACGATCGAGCCAAGATCCAGCGAAATGAGTCTCTTGTCAGCAAGTGCCGGCGGAATGTCTCCGTTGGTTATCTTGATGGCGATGCCTTCCACTATGGCTGACTTTCCTACTCCGGGGTCTCCCACCAGCATAGGGTTGTTCTTGCGTCTTCTTCCCAGAATCTGTATCACTCTCTGGATTTCATCCTCCCTTCCCACGAGCGGGTCCAGCTTGCCTTCCCTGGCAGCCTTTGTGATGTCATATCCGAACTCCTCCAGTGCGGATACATCCTTCTCATCATCTTTCTGTTCCTCTTCCCGGACAGCCCTGATGCGTATCTGAGGTGCCTCCTCGTCCTGCTGCGTTTCCTCCGGCCCCTTCTCTATCATGGAGTTCTTTTCCATGTAGCGATAAACCATTCCATAGTCTATCCCGTTGTCCCTGAGGTAGGTGACTCCGTATGAATCTCCTGCTCTGAACAGAGCCAGGATAAGATGTTCTACTCCAGCCTGTCTGTTCCTGAGCTTTGTGGCTTCCAGAATGGTGAAGCTCAGGACGTTCTGCACTCCGCGGGAGAAGGTGATGCTGTCTATTTCCGAATACGGGATGTGCTCGTTTGTGAATATCCTGCTGTCGATGAACTGTTTGAGCTCCTCCACGTCTGTTCCGAGGCCTCTCAGGGCATCGACTGCGGAGTTCTCCTTATGACGCAGCAGGCCGAGCATCAGGTGGTCCGGAGCTATCCCGTAGCTGCCTGTCCTCATCGCCTCTTCGCGTGAGTAGTTGATGACTGAATGGAGCTGATCTGATATGGTGATTTCCATGTGTATCTACAATGAAATTTAATTGACTATGATTGCACAAAATTACTAAATTTTTCGTAACTTTGCCAAGATATATCATAAGTGTATAACGTTATTTTATAATATATGGAAAACGAAACAATAGATGTACCGACAGGAAGAATCGAGCAGGTGAATATCGACCAGCAGATGAGGAGTGCATATATCGACTACTCCATGTCTGTCATTGTCTCCCGTGCTCTCCCTGATGTCAGGGACGGTTTCAAGCCTGTGCATAGAAGAGTGCTGTTCGGAATGGACGGACTGGGACTCAGGCATACAAGCCAGACTAAGAAGTCTGCCCGTATCGTCGGAGAGGTCCTCGGAAAGTTCCATCCGCATGGAGACTCAAGCGTGTATGACGCAATGGCCAGAATGGCGCAGGACTGGAGCCTCATATACCCTCTTGTCTTCGGACAGGGTAACTTCGGCTCGATGGACGGTGACCCGGTCGCTGCCATGCGATACACCGAGGCAAAGCTTTCCAAGCTCTCAGACGAGGTTCTTGCAGACCTTGAAAAGGATACTGTAGATTTTCAGAATAACTTCGACGACTCCCTTCAGGAGCCGACTGTGCTGCCTACGAAGGTTCCGCTTCTCCTGTTGAACGGATCGTCGGGTATTGCAGTCGGAATGGCGACGAACATGGCTCCTCACAATCTTTCGGAGTGCTGTGACGCCATCTGCGCATATATCGACAATCCAGAGATCACTGTCGAGGAACTCATGCACTATGTCAAGGGACCGGACTTCCCGACAGGAGGTATCATCCAGGGACGTCAGGGCATCAAGGATGCGTTCGAGACAGGCCGCGGCCGTATCGTCATCCGTTCCAAGACCGACATCGAGGTCAGCGATTCAGGACGTGAGACTATCGTCGTGACCGAGATTCCGTATATGGTGAACAAGCGCGAGATGATCGAGAAGATCGCCGAGCTTGTTGAGAGCAAGAAGATCGAGGGAATATCATACATCAACGATGAAACCACCAT